>Ga0210040_10000154_pt1 | contig 129730 bp, 50 predicted proteins | sample CryGeyCG12114_NA_FD_185462 | JGI IMG/M metagenome (GOLD analysis project Ga0210040, IMG submission 185462) | Groundwater microbial communities from aquifer - Crystal Geyser CG19_WC_8/21/14_NA (SPAdes) (version 2) | ecosystem: Environmental > Aquatic > Deep subsurface > Groundwater | place...
CGAAAAAACCGCTGATTCTCACTTCGCCCCTTATGGGAATTAACACGTGTAAACTTTTTTTTCGGACACCAAAAAATAGTTTTTTGAGAATTTCTCGCCAACCCTTGATCCGATCGGGATGAAACTTCACATGTATGCATTGCTTGTTAGTAGTAACAGAATACATGAAAATTACTATCTCTGCCCTCCTAGTTATTTGTATATTCCAAAAATCTAGGTGTAAACTTTTTTTTCGGACACAGTGTATATGTTCACTAAAATGGTCAATAAAACTATTGGTAAGTCAAATGCCTTTCCTTCCTTTAGGAATTTCCTTTCAAAGTGAAAAAACAGGCAACATTAAATTCTCCTCACAAAGGCACTTTCTAGCGAGACCCTAGTTAGACTTTAACATTCGTGTAATCATTAAAACTGTACGAACTAATATTATTTACCATACCCATGAAAAAAAAAACAGTTACAACACGTTTTATACAAATCCGAATGCCGTTCCATGCTAAACTTTACAAATTTGCATAAATACAGTCAGTACATCTTCACCTGGCTGACAGTTTTAAATTCCACGACCGGATGCTAACTGGTAGGTAAAACTCATAAAGCAACTAACTGTGTGACAAATACAAATAATAAAGCTTGATGAATGCCTCATTATGCATAAAAATTTTAATATCCGTCTTGAATGTCGACATCATACACACAGTCATATACTGAACAGGATGATTTCCCTATTTCGCTAACTATATACGAGTGAGGGTGGGGGACACTTTAAAAACCGTAACAAAGAATGGATTGCAACTTTTCTACCATCCTCCCTCCCTACAATGTCTTTCAACAGACCAAGTCAATAACCAACTACAAAAAATATGACTTGCACTAAATATTTTTTCACTCCAAGCTTAAAAGGTGATGGTGGACCTAACCTCTGTTGCAATAATTATTAAGCCCTTGTACTCAAATTGGCGTTTCTTTTAAATATGAATGTGTCGGCTTTGCAGCTGTGCTCTGATAAAACGTTACATGCGAAATAATCTGCTAACAATAAATCCTGTCTTTTGCACTATTACAGTCTGAAGGAGCTTAAGCCAACTGTATTGTGTCTGCACAGTAACATATACATGCTGCCATAAAGATTTTTTCTTTGTCCAGATCATAAAAATATGTACACTACTCATTTTTATACTCACACCATACAAGTCACCAAAGCATACCTTTAGTTCTATATTTCACAACCTTATTTGAAGCATGACTACCATTTATACATCCTGTGAAAGCTGAAAGGTACCCTTAAAAAAATGTAAATAAATATTATACATTGCAAACATGATGATGATCTAGTGAGTTCACGTAACCATTTTCTGCAATGCTATTACCTATCAATTTAACCACTGCGGTATCATTAAAATAAATGAACAGTAATATTTTTTTAGTGCGGAGACCAATCAACTTTTTTTAAATCATACGCAAGCACAAGATGGATGATGATAGAAAGTTCAACCAAATGACTGTCATCGTCCATTCTTACATAATGTCTCTGTGAGATCATGCAATAAACATTATTACGCACCACAATAGTTACCACTACTACACTTTTATGACCGCACGGCTGAGCGCATCTTATTTTTTAACAATTCTCATCCATCCTATATAGACAATAAAATGACAGGAATGAAGTCGTTTGAACCAGATCAAGAAAAAAAGATTAGCTCTCATAACTAACACATACATGAGAATAAAAAGTGCAAAATGGCTTTATTGATATTGTCACGCAAGACGAAAAAACTACCCTCTTATTATAAAGCTGCTCATTGAAATAAATGAATATATTAAGCAATTCAAGAGACATGGCATTCCAAACACATCCCTTTTATTTTCACTTTCAAACTTCACTGCCTGTTTTCGATAACAACAAGACTAAATAAAAATTATCATAAACTAGTTTTGTTTAAACAAGCCAATTATATGGAGTTAGTTAGTAATGAAGTTAGCCAAACAATACTCACACACAAGTATTCATCATAAAACTCTCCATTTCATCCGTCTGAGTCTTACAACATTTTCCCCATTGTTATTTCTCTCCCTACCGTCTAATGAGACTAGTCTATGACTGGAAGCTAAAAACAACGACGTCCCGACCCTTGTCAACTTGCCTTGCCTATCAAAAACTGATAACCATCTCATCACAACTGATTCCTGTCTGGAAAGTGACCACAACTCAAAGTATGCAAGCCTCCACCAAATATGGAGACAACCCCAATAGCTACAGCCACACTTATTTACATGCTCACAATGCAAATGAATAAACACAATCCCGCACAATAACATCAGCAACAAAGGGACAGAAAAAAACACATAGAGGACACACACAAATCCTCACTACAAGTTCCCTCCATAATAAATTGAGAAATATGTTGCCCAAAACAATGGAAACTAACAAGTCATTGATTCCATCATTTCAATTTTTCAAATCTAACAACCATTAGTCTATACAGTCACCATGACCGTTTCAAACGTACACACAGAGAATTTCATAATGCAAACATTATGAATTCTTCATAAAACCTGTTGTATTCTTATCGAACAAAACAATGCCCCCAACTAAAAACGAAACAAAATTTTACAGTGTAAGCTCATGCACATATTCCATATAGTATTTAGGAGTAAACAATGCACCTTGTCTATGCCAACTCTACCCTATTTTACGATTTGCTAGGAAGAAACAAAAAGGCCCGTAAAGTTTTCCTTTCTTGCACACATCATGTCATCATGTTAGATTGATTAAACTCCATTATAGAGCTTGTACAATGACAAAAAAGATATGGTTCCATTCAAATGAAAAAATAACAGCCTTAACGACGTTACTAACTGCTGCACATGCATAGCAGATAAGAGGACTGAACATTTCCGTTTCTTTCATTATTCTTTGCTAACTCGACAAAATGAGCACCTTTTAAGACATCCCATTTTTTGCGCTCATACACAGAGCAACAACAAACGAGTAAGCAAATAATGGACGTGGCACTATACTCACACACTAACTAACTAACTAAAATATGGCTTATGCAACGAAATGCATTGGCCATCACTACGTTTAGTCAGTGTTAGCAAGCAAGAAAACTTAAATGCACTCATTTTCAAAGTCTATGATATAGGTTTGTAGGCACATTTGTAAAGAAAGACTGCACATGCAGTTCTCGACAGTAATTGATGGAGAAGGAAGTTCCTGGAAGGCTCAAAAAATGACAGCTAACAAACGTACACTAGCATGTACCTTTAGTGCTTCTACAGAACGTTATAGCTTTTGAGGATAAAATACTGCATTATTATAAATTCTCTGAGTGTGTTCTTTGCCATGATTCTATAAGGTGTACGCATACAAGTCAGTCACTTAGTATCTATTGAGAAAATAGTGAATTTTTTCATGAACGGGATATTATTACCAGCTTGAAAAGTTACAGTTGGGCGCGTCGTTACAACTAACTACAGGATTTCACTTTGACTGTGAGATTCATAGGATGGGTCTATTTTGAGCGCAAAAAGAACTTCCATAATTTTTAACGGTAAATAACAGCCATGGACTCTATAATCCCACACACAAGTTTTATTCTTTTTGAAAATCCAAGACCAATGAACACCCAACAAATTGTTAAGCTTATGTGACAGTTCCTTATCTAAATCCCTACCCTATGTACTATCAGTGGGAAATTCAATGAACAAATGAGATCATTTGCTAACTGCAACCAAACACAAGTAAAAAAACAATCACAGAGTAAATCTCTGCGAAACAAATTGGTAACAGTAAATGTAATTTTCCACGATGAACACTGAACAGTGAACAGCCAAGTCGGAAGCACCTGATACACCATGTGAAATACTTTATATTGGCAATGTGAGAATAACACTGAACATGTTACACAATCACATGGGAAATACTAAAACTCTTTAAACACCACACATTGAGTGACACACAAGGAGAAAATTCATAAAGTACAACAAATCCATCTGTTTATAGAGCACATGTTCACGATAATAGTGTCATTTCAAAAAGTCTCAAAGATTTGAAACGCTTCTACCTCCTTGGGCCTATCCAACACATCTCTCATATGTGTACAAAGCAGTAATCTTCTAATAATAATCTATTTTTTATCCTTCACATACTTTTATGTAGTTCAATGGTACACACGCAAACGTCTAGTCACTAAAACTCACTGATTTCTGTAAGAGTGAGAAACACTGCGAACTGTAAAAATGACAAGAGAACACTTCGTGACATATAAGAAGGATTATATTTTTTCTCTTCTTGGTTCGTTTTCTTTCAAACAAGTCATAGAGAGAGTAACTATAAAAGTGATACTAACGTGCAGTTCACAAAATATCTACCATAGCATCTTTTTTAGTACTACTCCCATAATGTGATTTGTGCACTTTGGTTAAAATTCTAAAGTCACTTCAAATATCCATTATTTGACTTGTCCCACCCAATCTACTTAAGAACATCCATTCATAAAATTAATTTGAACAGAAGCCGTAAGTTATATTTCACTCAAAGTTCAAAAAGATAAGAAAAAGGATTCAATCATTTCCCAATAAGTAGCCATAAATCTTTTACTTCTTAGTTTCGTTGGGACGAACATTAAAGTTTCTCACGTAGCCAGGGCCAGGCCAAGTATACTGATCTTGCAACACATAAAACAGGACTAAATTGCTACTAAAAATGGATACATTTTTTAAAACTCCCTACTGACTGAGCGTTGCATTATGCACTTCATGAAGCCATTCAAATCCAATGATCTGCAGCTGGAAAAACAGACATCTTTACAAAACCATCATCACATTCACCTTGTTTAAAAATAGCACTCAACTCATTCATTGCCTCCAAAATGTGCAATAAGTTTTTTTCCACTACAACATTCCATGCACGAACTGTTCTTATCCCATTTCACACTACAGGTTTTGCCTAATTCGGGGTTTTCAACACTTAGTCAGTCACACAATACAAATATAAAAATTCTATCCAAATCCACACATTATCTCCTTTCCAATCATCATAATCAACGTACACAAACAAGACAGGCATCTTGTTAGTTCCGCATAACAAATGTGAAAATGAAAAGTGTTAGTTGAAGCAAATATATATATACATCTCTTGAGCACGACGTTTGTCCCAGTCCCATTTATCAATCGACTCAGACCATAATATACCTATTCTTATTACTAACTAACTAAATCACAATTGTTACTTGCAATATGAATACAGCCCTAATCACATGTAGAACGCAACGTGCAAGTTAAGACGAGAAGCAATAAAATTCCATCGCTCATCATCCTCATTCTGGTAAGGATACAATTGAAGTCGTCTTCTGTGAAGCATTATAATATTGATTTAAAATCCGTCTTGGAAAGCTGCAACCAATTATCAACACTGAATGATTTTTACACACATGACAACCACATAAATCTAGATGAATAGATGATTTAGCACGACTAGACTGTAGAGCACAAGTCCCCTCAAAACATAATATTCATTAAGAGGGACAGGCAAAAAGCATCTCAACTCATCATCTCACACACTATAAGTGAAGATTTGCACATTGTTTCAACACTGCGATCATAAATCCCCGCCTTTCTAATATCATCCGCACATAAAGTGATGCGAGAAATGGCTCTTAGGCTACAGATTTAGCTATAATCATGTTGCATTCAATACAATTAGCACTATTAGTTACTCGGTACAATGCAATGATCTCACAAAAGAAGCATCTCTTAACTGTGCCGTTAACGACACAAACTTATATAAGCTACTAAAAGGAAATCGATATTGAAATCTTTTCATCCAACATAATGGAGGGACAAAACCACAAAACGAAAATAAAGATCCGTGCACAAGTTACTATGCTCAAGTACTTTGGATTTTACAGTACATGCCCAAGCTCTCTCTCTTTCCCTTGGTCTGTCTTCTTTCACATTTTTGACAATGTATTAGCTAAACTGCTAAATACGAACATTAATAATCCGCTACAGCAACAGAACTTCATAAAAGTTACAACAATCGTTGTGAAAAAGAAAAGCCGCTATTACAAACCATATAGTTGCCTAGTTAGCGTAATATCTATGAATATATGCAACAGTCATTAGTTAGTGCCCACTACTTATGTGATGCCATAAGGTATTCGAATGACGCGGTGATCAGTAGAACTAAATAATACAATTATGGGGACACAGCGTACCACTAACCAAAACATGCTAACTAAAACTATATATAGCATGGGTCCGAAACTAAAGAATAATGGTGGCAATAAATCTTGACTCAAAAAACTGCATTGTTAACGAAATAAACAATACTAATTTCGTCGCCTTTACATATGACTATGGTGCGGTAAATTCCTCACGAATGAATAATAATAAGAATGCATGCATAATAAATCCATGAGGGGCGGCCATACTAATTCAGTGCATTCGAACTGAGTGAGCACAACCAAATAAAGGAGTTCAAGAAATCATGCTACCGTAACCAAAGACATTTGACGTACTGAATTCACATTTATCCTTACTAGATATTCATTCGAGACTGGTTATAAGATATGGGTCGACACCAGTGCAAACTATTTTCCATATTCGATTCTAATACCACAATCTATCTTGCAGACTCTACTCACATCCAGCATATTAATATAACTTTCTAGTTTTAACACATTTTATTTGGGAAACCGGATGCCCACCTACAGCCTTCAAATATTCACTACAAAGCTAAATATTTACTACTGTGGGTGCCTTTAAAGTAAGTGAGCGTGAGTACTGCATTTTTACTACCTTCTCAACAGTACCGAAATCCCAAAAGAGACCAGACACCATAGTTAGTTATTATTATCCACATGTAACCTATTCAGTAGAGTATTCGTGGCCAGCTTATAAACAGAGAAAAGGCAAGATGACGAAAGAAGACAATTTATTCCACATCATCGCCACTCAAAACTGACGGACTGACTAGCCTTTCAAATTCACAGCAAATGAAACATAACCGCTTATTCAACCAAGTAGCTGCAGCAACAGTAAATCATGTTACGAAATAAATAAATGACCAAAAACTCACTCCTTCCCATGCCACTTGAAACTCGCACATAATGCTTAAGTCATTTTTTTCTCTGCTTCTTGAAACCAACAACTTTTCTACTCACTAACTAACTAACTAACTAGTTAGAGTCAACACGTACATTCATTTCCGTGCGTTAGACAAGAGATGTAATAAAATGAATAATAAGGTGCGTAGCTACAGATGATATGACGTTTGCTAAAGTACTCAATCTTCTCTTCCTTCAACATTATCCAGCAGCCAACTACTTCCACTTTTACCACATTGGTGATATAACTGACATAATTCAAGATGAGCACAATATATCCAATAACCCCTGTGATAGTACATTTTTTATCAAATATCAACTTCAAGTCATACCTAAGTCTAAAGATTGGCTGTCCATTCATTGACAAAAACCAAACATAGTAGAATTTATCTCCGCGGTAGTGGGACTGGGACAGCAATCTCTTCTTTTCAAAGCACACTGTACGCTGTGAGACTGTGAGAGTCCTATTCCTCTCGATTTGATTCTTGCACGTGTGTCATCAGGTTTCCATTCGATCGTGTTTAAATGCAGTCATGCAGCTGCCTAACTTTTCATTCTAACCGTATAGATATAGATACGAGAGTCTGGAAAATTCTGTAATATACAATCTCTTTGGATAATGCCCATGGATTTTTTGCCGCCAGTCTAGTCTAGCCAACTTTTCATTATTATTCAAACAGGGAAACTACCTCCTCCGTTAGGTAGTTAGCTATACCCGTGTATGCAAGTAAAGTGCAATTCTTTAGTCAATTGGCCTTGTAATATAGTATCGTTATAGTATGAAAAAAACCGTATGTCACATTTGCATATTAGTGATAAAAGATAGTTTTATGTTCGGTGTAATGGATTGTAGAGACCGTTCTTACACAAGGTTTTCACTTTCTCGAGTTCAATTCATACTTCACTTTATGATGATGGTTGAATAAGCAATATTCTCAACCAATTGTCATCAGCACCTTTAGACTGCTATAGTACTTATCCATTCCATGCTTACTTATTAAGGTATGATTACACAGGTAGAGTTAGTTGGAAACAGCCTAACACACTGTCTAAGTTTCAATGTAATATCATAAAACTAGCAGTCTTATGCTTCACTGTAGGAAATGACGAGGAAAATAATGGTATAAGGACATTGTGCAGAATTATTCATCCGATGCCCATAGTTGGGATGGTTGGGAATCCAAATGAAATCCTTTGGTGCTAGTGTTATTTTTGGTAAATGTAGGCCTTCGTTTGCTATATTTGAAATTAAAAAGAACTGTTTTTCAAGCTAATCAACAATATCTGGATTCATAATTCATATGAAGTAATCATGTTTTCTAATATTATCCATAGAATGTAGTAAGTACACATGTTTACTATAAGTATTTTAAACCTATTAGTCGTTTTTATTTTGGTCACAAGTAGGACTTACGAACAAACATAAATTAATGTGCTCCGAAAAAAATGAAGCGTCTATAAGAAAACCAAAATTTGTATATTGATGCCACTATTATCCTGCAGAATTTCAACTAATTTTCAAAGGGGAAAACTTCCCTTTCATTCACTTAATAAACTAACAAAGCTCATATTTGGTTCATAATGGTAATATTTGGTTTTGGTAAAGGGGTATCCATTTTTCCTTATTTTCATTTGTTCCTAAGCGTGAAATACATTTTTCTAACAATGCACTGCAAAAATGGTGCAAAATGAATGTTCACCGGAAGTGGTAACTTATTGTATGCTGACAATTCCACAATACCAATTCCTTACTTATTCATTCCATTTCCTGTTGCGTCAGTATCAGTAATATTAGTTTAACTACCAAGAAAAATGATTGACAATAACAAACTATGTATTCAACCTTGTGCCTTCACCTTCTAAATTGAAGACGAATTTAATTTGATTGGTTCAAGAGGAGTGACACTAATTTTGAATCGGTTCATCATTACGCAAAGCACACAGCCAAAAGTAGACAACAACCATCTGATTTTCCTTTCTGTCAAAAGATAGTGCAAGTGATGAGCTAATGAATAAACATCAGATCAAAAGTCGTACCAGTCCTAATCCTAAGCCCAAAACCAAATGCTAAGCAGATAATGTTGCCGAGACGGTTACAAAATCACAGAAATATGTATTTTCAATTTTCATACACTTAGCTCTTTATTAAACTTTAAAATCACGGAATGATCGCTATTGGATTAAATAGTTGATATATATTGGACTCTCAGTCAGTTCTAATAGTTAGGGACGACAGATTACACTGTCTCTCCCAAATTCTAACTCAGAGTATATATTCAACCAACACACACAGAAAATAATTGCAAAATATACGAGAGAGAGCTAAACGCTAAGCGCAATGTACGTAAATGACGTGGAACACTATCTTTACTAAATTCCCTTGTTATAACAAATCGACCTCTGGAACGACCAAATGTATTCCCTCTCCATTTCCCAAAAATGATGAATTACAGATGTGAAGTGCTTTCCCAGGGTTGTTGTACGCAAACCATAAAAAGACAGGTCTGTAATCATTCTTCACTTTAATAATCCTAGTTCCTTATTCATTTTTCTTTTCCCAAAATTCAAAAACAGACAAGACAAGCAATTGATAAAAGCAATGTTTTTCATTAATAAAAAGGACGGACTCAAAACATGTGCCGCAACTACATATACTATGTACTCAGTCAGTTGGACTTCATACAGAATCCATTATTAGTAACTTGTTCCTGTCCCAATCAACTAATCCTAGACATAATCCAGTCACATCAACTATGCAATTACTAACTCAGAGTAGGATGTTTATTGCCCATCATTTGACTCCCCTATCTCCCCCAACTCGGGTTAAAACCCTTAGCCACGACTTTTGTCACATAATTCTCTAAAGCCAGTCGCAATGCATGCAAACTTTTTACCAGGAACTGAACTATATGGAATATACCAATTGCAGGCCGCAAAATAATAATCAATTATAGTGCTAGCCAACTTGTGAAATAGGAGACCTACCTCATCGTTGCTGCACTACATTTGTACGTGGTTTCAACACCCTTGTACATTCACACCAGTACTGAAAGAATAATAAATAATCCAAAGTTTGCTACTCATGGAAAATGCAAATACATGAATGGGAGTGCAATATATGAACCAGACTGAAAATCACCACAACAATTTATACCAGTCGAACGAAAGTAACTGGAATCAGCCCTACCCCTAGCTGAACAAACAAGGGAAACTAGGGAATTTCTTCTACAGTATAAGGCACATAACTGACCTGCGTGTTCCGGCAACTTTTTTATTGTCGTGACGTACGTCCTTCCTGTGCCACCCGCCTGCACCCGGGTCAACAACTTTACCAGCTACTCTAACTAAAATGTGTTTATTTTCCTTAGAGTATGGAAGGAGTTTGTGTTCGCCTATATAAAACGAAGCATCAGAGCTTGACACAACACCTTGTTTTCAACAAAAGCCGAATGCCGACGCATCAATGAGTTTTCTTTGATCCTACCACAATGTAGCCATGAAAATTTCAAGATTTCCTCCACATGCAATTATAACTTACTATATTTCATGTGATCTTATAAAAAACTAACGCATGGTAGTTCATGATGATGGATGATGGATGGCCAGTTAATAAAGTAATATATTGAAGATTTTCTCTCCTCAATTACTATGGGAGCCTAAAAACGAATATCCAATAAAAGTCATACATTTTTAGTTACTTTGCCACTCAACACTTTATATCTCATTTCGGGCAATCGACCACTTAATGTGACATATTTACTTGTGCTAAATATTTGCCTTACCGAGTTGCGTTCAAACAGACTAACGACTAATATGAATGACATTTCAAGTTTTGGATTTTCAATGCTGTGCTTGTTATCTCAAAAAACCAGGATTCGTATTCATTGCAAAAGATAAACTGCATAATTCATATTTGATCAGTATAATAGAAAATCAAGCATCCGGTCATATCACGAATTATGCTGTTCAAAGTTCAGCTTCAATAGTAGTTTTCATCCTGCTTCACAATAATTTTGAATGATAATACATAACTGACTCACCTTATTTACTGATCTTGTTGTTTCGAAACTCCACTTTCGGTTTTTTACCAAGTATAAAACGGTTGCTCACTTCACTTGAAGAAAACTTCAACTGGACAAAAAAGATTCTTGTAGCACAGGTTTTGTCCAATAAATGATATAACAATACTACACAAATCCCACATCATAGTATGACACTAATACTTGCCGATGTATTAGTTTCGTGTGTCCGTTTCCTATCCGTGTGTAGAGTGCGGTTAACGCCAAAGGGATTCAATCTGCAACAACAATCAAGCACAATTCATAAAAGTCCAGTTCAAATATTTTGATCAAGTAAAAAATGAGAGCAATAAAAATTCCGCCTTTAGCTGGTAACAATCCGAATCGCAACGCAATTGCTCTTATTTTCAAGTGAATAAAAGCACTACAATACACTAACTAAATGACTAAACGTATCACACTGAAACGAATGCAAGTCTTTCGCCTTGATCCCATATAAATATTGATAATAAATAATAAAGTTGAGTAAGTACACAACAAAGCCCAGTTCTTATATCTTAATATACAGAGACACTGTGGTTCCAGTATGTTTTGGCGGTATCTGGTGGCATCCTGGTTGCAAACTATGCAGAAAACCAGGATGGAATAGTTCAAAAGATTCCGATAGAGAGCTGTACCATCAAACAACCCACCCACCACATACTATTCCTACAGTGTTATATATATCTACTTCTATGATTCCCACCTATTTTAACCCATTCCCACCTTTTTTTTGAACGACCTGCTTCAAGCATTGAGCAGAGCGCCCATAGAATCGTGTTGCCAGTAATTTCGAAGAGTGCTCCTTCTAGTGTATTATATATATCTACTTCTATGGTACACAACAACAATCCTAATCCAACTATCCCAAACCGGATTTTGTGCACACTGCACTGACAGAGTACATAAATACTACTCCAACAATATACTTAAATTAGAAGCATACCAAACAAAGCAATTTACAAAAAAATCAACAAATAAAAATGAACCAAAAACCGCATTTTTTCACATAGAATCAAACCAAGACTAGAAGTCAAACAACAAACGCAAACGCACAATGGCGTCATTCCTTTACTCACTGACTGAGCATGTGCCGCAAACCAACCAATCAGACTACTTAACTAAAACAAAGCCAACAACAAACCTAATAAACCTTCTTAAAACTCAATCAAACATTTTGCAACTCTAACTAACTACAGCTACTAACTAAACTAACTATTCCATTAGCGTTTAACTAATCATGGAAAAAACCATTACGAATCACAAAAAACTTTATTTATTACCTCACAATCCTTAATTTCCTTGTCCAGTGCCAAAAAAAAACGATCCTATCCAAAGTTTCTTACACTTTTAAACACCAGAGAACAAAACAACTTATGTCTTCATGCAGTAACAATGAAAAACACAGAGCTCTCTACATTGATCAATCTAGAGAAGTTACAAAAAAACATCCACTAATGGTCCGCACGGGAAAATCCCTGACCAGAGGGAGTAAAAATTCCACTGCCCTCACAACCAGAATACTTGCAATGAACTGATGTTGGGAGCGTCACTGTACACAGAGTAAATCCAAAATTGACCGTACGTTCAGCAGTCAGTTGCATATGCACTTGCACATGCGATAGTACTACAACCACTGCTACTTTATAGTTTAGTATACAACTATTGGTGCCTCCAAATCCTCGCTAGCTAACATCATTCCTCCTCCACATGTACTTGCTTACTGTACGTTCATGAAGAGTGGAAGAAGTAAAAAAATGTTACTCGACAGTCAACAGCAGCAAAGAATGCCTATGTACAATTTCAGAGTCTATATACCATTTGAATTCCCAAGTTACAGCATGCTGTGATGCACGTTTTGGTGCATATATGCTTGTGTGTGTGATACATAGCCAGTTTTAGTTGGTTGCATATGGAAAGATTGCTAGCTTAAAGTTAAAAGTTTAGATAGATACAGATAGGTTTTACACACACTTTGTAGCTGGAAGAATCACATGGAGATTACAGATTCAATATGTATTCATGTGTGTAAACACATATATATGTATACAATGAGATAAGGACGTTGGATTCGAACGTCTCATAGGAATCTCCCATGGTACCATGCTAATGCGGTATGAAAGTGACGCATACCATGTTAGGGGCTTTTAGTCAAGGAAACGTGCTAAACTGGAGCAAGAGTTTGCATGTACAATTGAGCTCAATAAGAGGGTTTTCGCTTTATTTGCAAATTTTATGAATATGAATGATGTAGGGAAATGTTTATATGCAGGGAGGCTATTTTTAACTTGGAAAGGGGATGTTTTTTACACGAGTTAAAATGTACAATTCATTTTGATGAGCCACTAAATTTTAGAGTGATTGGAAACAGCTATATTTGTGGCACTTTGAAATAACATCATAGTTGATTAGTTGTAGTGTTGTAGACAACTTTTTTTGCTCATAAGTAGGTTTAAAATGCGAATAAATATTACTTGAAAGCATGGAAAGTAGTATTTTGGTGGATACAAAGCTTCCTCACGTAATATATCCTGTCAAAGCGTTAAGTGCCTCACATTGTTTCAATTTTAGTTCATTTATGAAGCATCAAGTACAAATATTTAAAAAAGTAATGCTTGTAGTTTGACACTAAAAATAAATATCTTACAATTTAATACGCCGTACAATAGCTACGAGTCAGTGGACAATTTTTTATTACTTCCGTAATCCACCCAAGTTTACTTCCAGTAAAAGCTCTACACTAGATTCAATCACAACTTTGCAACTCTGCTTGGATACGTTAAGCACACACTTTTATTAAATGCAACTACATTTTGAGCAATACAACTGCAAAACATGTTTACCCGCACACAATGCACATTTACAAAACTTATGTGGTGGTAGTAATAATAAATATTAAGCTTATGACCCTTCTACACACACACGTCCACACATCGGTGCACCAGTACTTTTTTTGTGGCTGGATGCACTATCATGATGAACACACTAGCTCAACAACAACAACTCATCATGAGCAGTTCACTCCACTGTTACATGAATGCTGTACGTGAGAACCTCCTCAACTCATCTACACTGTGAATAATCTGTGCAATAAAAAGTCAAGACTAATAACAATACAGACTACTCTTTTGTGTACAATGCATTTCGTCGTACACATATGTGAAACACGCATCCATCGAACCAAATTGAATACAGACTGAAGTCAGAGTCGGCGTTTCTTCTAATCTGTTTCGTATTGTGCTTTTAACATAACAAAATGTGTGCTTGGCGATCCCAATGTGAAGAGGAATTAGGGCTCTTTGAATATTAACATGTATAATGGTAGCAGAGTGAGATATGTGCAAAGTAAAATTTTTTCCGAGGTCTATTTCATACACTCTCATTATTACTATAAATGGCCTTTTGAGTAGTAGTATACATTTTAGTTTGACCCCGGAGCAGCAAGCAGCTTTCATCCTCCATTAATTATTCTAGTTAATTTTCTAATCGGAAGTCTCCTTCATTCATTATATCAAATCAGTCCTCATCGAGCCTAATAATATGTATCAGTAGTTGTAGAGTGGAGCAAATGTAAAACTTTTATCAATGTAGATTATTATGCATGACTAAAAGAAAGGGTGCTTTGGGCAGTAATGAGGAAATTGAAAATATCACTTGTTCATATGGTTATGTTTGTGTGTAGCGTGTGAGTGAGTTGATGAGTAGAAAAGTTATATTTTTTTGATGAGATGACAGTGCTGAGTGACTTTGTCATTTCACCAAGACAAGAGCCATTAATTAACTTATTTTTTACAGCAACCAACCAGACTACTACTACTACTGTACATGTGATGTTCAGGTCCACTATTCATAATTATATTGTCTCAGTCTGCCGAGGCATGAAATTAATGAAGTTGATAATATTTTTTCCCTTCTTTTCGCATATGATTTGGTGTGTGGTGAGAGAATTCATCACCTTTTCGTGATTTAATGCATGTAGGTCCACTTTCTGGACAGAATGAGGATGGATACATGAAAATAAATGTTGTTTATTTTACGAATAATTTGCACCAGGTAGATAGGCAGATTTAGATATTTGGATAAAATTTCACTGTAATATATTACTTTACTGTACACACTTCATTCAAAATTAAGATTCTTGTAAAATTCATTTTTCATTTTCAATTTTTTAAGATGTGAAGATTACGGCTGACATACTCGTTGACTATACGCTAGACACACGCCAAGAAAAATTTTGCTAATCAGCTCCAGCTCTGTTAGTAAATGCCATAGCCTTCTCTGGGCCTGTGTGGTACAGTTTCATATATTTTTTACGACAATGTGTGTACTGTGTAACATACTCTACGTTTGAGAATCTTAATTTTGCCTGCTGCTTCAGATGACATCTGGTAACTGAACTAACTCAGCAAATAGACTACACAGTAAACATATTTACTCATCACTTTACATTTACTGTAAGCTCAACTGCAATATCGTTTATCTCACGCTAATCATGAGTTATCACAAAAAATCATTGCGTAAGACTCCGTGTCATCGTTTCAACTAGATATAGATACAACGGAATGCTCAAATTACAAATTCGTGCATATCGAATAGGCATGCATAAAGTCAGCTTCTCAGTTTTTCACACGCTTATGATGATCCATATGAAGGAACAGTCAAAGTACTTATGAACCAAATTATCTGGCTCAGGCAATATAAAAATAGGAACAAACTCATGTATTTTTTACAAAGAGTAAACAAAAATTTTATTTGCATGATTCGAAAGGTATGTGTACGAAAATGCTACTTGGACTAAAATTTGATGCACAGGAAAACAAAAGTAACAATGATGCGCAATTTGTCCATTACTTGGCCACTGCGGTTTCTTTTGTAAGCACGTCTTCATATACATGCGTGCTTAAGATTGCACACATTTGATAACCGGCGCTCCAAGCTTTAATTACTTCCTTGATGCAACGCAGCTTGACAGTTTGTTAAAACTTAAGGAATCGCAAGAGTCATCAACAGAGGTCATTAAGAAAGGACTATAGACGATAAAACAAAAGAAAAACTTGAGTGGAGCACCCAACACATTACTTTTTGAGAGTAAAATTTACTAGATTATGGTAAAGTTCCCTTTCCAAACCTACAAAAAAATATGTTCAAGAGCACTATTGCTTCTCCCACAGACCATGTTCAGATTGCTCAACAGCTAATGCGTATTCAAGTAGCAATAAAATAAGGTCGTATTCCCATTCACAAGAAGGCAATACTTACACTCCAATATTTTTTCTGCAATGTGAAAATGCGATTAGCAAAGAACCCATGTCTCTTCCTAAAACTTTAATGTGGTTCACATTAGTGTCCTAGACATTCCCAAATTTTTCATTGTAATCCTTAATGGTGGTGTGTAGCTATAGCATTTAAAGCTATTAACGAGTTCACAGCTCAAAAAAATGACCCGCATGTGCACTTTACAAACTTAGGTTTGTTTAACCCCATAACATAACTCTGAATTTTTATACTCTCAGGATACCACTCTAAAAGTATATAAAAAAGCAGCCACAAAATTTGACTCTTGATGATGTGACCAAAAATCCCATTCTATTTACGCTGACTGGCATAACATGAGAATCGTGTGCATGGAAAACTCTTTCAGGTTAAAAGTTCGAGAGAAAAAATATGAAACGTTTATTTCATTGTCTTGGCTCCGACATTCATCATTTTCTTGCATGAAGATCTAATTGCATCAAGACTAACACATCACATCAAATGGATAGACATGACGACAATGTTTATAAATCCTGTCCTTTTTTGGTCACGAAAAAATACACTATAAAAGTAAAATATTTGCACGAGTGGATTTATGTTCATCATCATATGGCAAGTCAACAGGAATTTAAACGAGAAATTTAATTGCAAACTTTGGTTTGCATACTTGATAGTTTTTAATTTTTTGTAGTCAGTCCTCAAATTAAGACATACAGTATGACAGGCGGATTTATCATGCAAACGGAATAGAAAACTGACCATTTGTTAACATTTGTAGCATCTCATCTTTCAAACTGACAGTAAAAATATAGCTATTAGTTACTTTGTAGTGGCTTGGTTTTGAACTTTACACATAAGTGGCTAATACGCACTTTAGGCACCTTACTTGTTCATTGTATAGTGAAGGACATGCGATACCATGCATCGTTTTGGGAACAACTTCAAACTGACTTTGAGTTGACGGCTTTTTTTGCATCTTATTTCCTTTGCCATTATTTGTCCTAGCTCAATAACAGTTAGAACGAGCTCTGAATAATTCATAAAATGCAACCCTAACCATACTCTCTAGAAACTACCTCGATGCTCTTGTGGCTTCATTTACAATTGGCCATTTCATTTTTCCAAATGACATGTTATGACGTGCGCTCCACGCGGTTAGCATTCAAAGGAGGATTTAATGGATAAAGTTCCCTTATGTGTCGTCAGCAAATGGGCTTTAAACTGTCAAATCAATTTCATTCAGTCGGTAACATGCTTGTTGTTTTTAGATATTAATTTTGTACTTTATGACCACTCCATGCACAATATATAAAACTACAAGAGAGTTAGAACGAGTTCTTACATGTACTCAAGCATTGTTAAAAACAGTACACATTAAAATTCTTTTACTAACCTCATATAAACTTTCAGACTACAATTAACACGTGCTCCAATCGATTGTAAATGTTTCTCAAACGATGTATATAACCAACGTACATTGTTTTTTCTTTCCAAGAATGCATTTTTTGCTCATCTTAACACTCTTTTAGTTCATTTCTCTCTTACTGTCATAAACTAGGGAAAGTATTAGGATTCCGTACCAGGATTGGGTGCAAAAAATGATTCGCTGCAATATAGATCAGTCGTTTACCTCTTCAGCAGCAGTGCAGTGACACGATGTATGTGTGCTACATTTTTTTGTCCGTGGTTGAACAGTTGTACAAAAAGTTGACTTTAATGCAAATTCCAGCCTCAAAATCTGAGCCATTCACTGTTGCTTTTCACTGTTTTACATAAAATTGAATACACGCACACATGCATTCTCTGATTATGTCTATAGTATCCTGAGTTTGCAAATTGCAACTCTAACTCTGTATGGATCTGGGCACTGTGCATCATTAAATACTCCATCAGAAATGGTTATACGCGTTATATTTTTCAATTGTTTTTATAAATGTAAACAGCAAACCGGAATAACTTGGGACATTTGTAACTGTATACTTTTTACGTCCTAGTCTATAACTGATTCCTCCATGTTTACAATATGGTTATCGTTTGAGTGTTCCTAATAGTATAACATGTTTATCTAATGATGCTATGAGCTACTGGAGATAATATTTTTTCTGTTTGCCAGTACCAACTGTGTTTTTACTGTGTAAAGCTAAGTGAAGAACCAACAAATTATTATACTGGAGGGCAAAAGTGACATTTAGAATGGCAATGGCAGCCAAATTATTCATAGTGTGTTTAAAGCTAGTCAACAGACGTTGAGCATCAGTGGCGACGCCAGGATTTTTTCGCCTGCCCGCTAAATGACGCAATATGCTGTCACTAACGGAGCAAAAAAATATGCATGCAATTTCAGCCGAAATATAATTTTATCTAGTGTAAACTTCCAAAAAATCTTGCCCGCTATAGCAGGCGTTAGCGGGGTCCTGGCGTCGCCACTGTTGAGCATCCATTTTGTGGGTGCAAAAAATTGCAAAACATTCTGAGCCACGTGGTGGGCACATTCCCTTTGGTATGCAAAAAGAAAAACATCTCATCTCAATATTTAAATCTGCAAGTTGAAGCCATCAAAACACACTTGCCTTCCCGAAAGAATTCAGGAACTCATCTTGGAGGAATGAACTTTTCCCACATTCCTGGGAGTCATAAGTTAGTCAGTAATGTGTATAGTTTTTTCATCAAGTCTAAAGTAAATTGTTTGCTCATTACCAACTCTTTGTATGGGAGAATACTGTGAGCCATACTAAAATAACAGTTAAAAAAATCCCTTCTCTGTTTAACAAAAATTAGGGTGTTGACTTCGTTACACATGCACATTATTCAGATGCGTTGAAAATTTTACATCTTTTAGGACAATGTCAATTATGCAGAAACAAAAATTGGCACTACTATCAACATTTTACTATGTTTTGTGGACCATTCCATACAAAACTATTTTCGCCTTTACTTCCCGAGAACTGCCTAAAATCAAAAAGAGGTAGAAAACATTTCAAACTTAAAAATGCTCACTCAGTAATTAATGTCAAAGCCACCACATGCGGTAAACTACTCAGCTATTTTGCAGGCTTATGAAAGACCAACTGTGAGTAGAAATAATGGTATTAAGTCTTTGAGACCGGTGTGTTGCGCTTTTAATTATTCTGCGGTGTTCTACCTTTTCATCAAGTATTTAAGTGAGGTACATTTGCTATTTCTCAACTAACTAACTAAACTTGACCTATACCGAAATACCTTTCCTATGTACGTGGCTTCGTTAGTCAAATGCAACAGCAGAGTATGACTGATTGCTCTATACATGGATGATGACATGATGATAATCATAATTTCGTGGAGCACCACACAGAATGACAATCATTTCAATTTTTTTTTGTCTTACGCAATGGGAATCTGTTGTGAAGCTGGTGGCTCAGAACATGAAAAGTTAATGAAGCGGAATTATCTGTGACCACATTGAAAACATCCGTACACTCTACTTTACGTGTGTTCATGGACTACACAGCAGATTTCGTAACTTTTAATAATAATGGAGACACGAGTAAGTCCTTGTGTTTCGCAAAATTTGCAAAGCTTTGTTCACAGCAATTATATCGTTTGAAAATGTACACCAAATCCAAGGAGCTTCTCAGCAAACACAATACAAATAAACGAAAGATCTTACAAAACAAGGGTTCGGGGCTCAAACTTATAATCAAATATCACATTACACGGATCATTTAGAGTTCATCGCATACCAAATCTCAGGATGTAAAGACAATGTGCCATGACTAAGCTGAACAAACAAAATAGGAAGTGAATCTTATGGGTTCTACACAAAGACGAGATGAAAATAACAGAGTGGAGCCAGTAATAGTGAATTCCTTGAACTATTAGTCCTTGATCCAATGCAATAATAATAACAACAGTCAGCAATAGACCGTATTATCGTGCTTCTAGTACATTTCAGCACACGGGCTCACTCTTTTGTACATGAAAGGTAAACACTAGGTAGTATCGAGTTGAAAGATTGTTGATTCTGGAATCAAATACGAGCACTTGGCTCATTTGTCATGTGCTGCATAAAGCTCGTCTATTGTGATGCCATTCATTGTTTCCCTAACACAATTGGAGTGAGCCATTACATTTTCTAGTTCCGATCCAAGTTCTTGTTCCACTTGTGCAGTCCAAGGATTTTTTTTTTCTGTCTAAGTACGATTTACTGCAACACTTTTCTATGTCAGATTAAACAATCTATTATGAGTCTCTGAATCACGAATATGCATTATTGTGGCTGATTTCTTGTATAGGGAAGTGCAAAAGGGAATATTCTGAGCCAACGAAAAGCAAACATCATACATGTGTGTACAGAACGTGTATCCTCTCTCACACACGCCAAAGTAGCTTGCAATGTAAAGGTCACGAAAATTTTCTTTAACCATTTATAGAAGTGACTAGGTCATGTGGTTGCTCAATACTGTGTGTGGATCAACTTGATAACAATAATAATAATGCTGCTGCTGCTTCGCCACTATGGGAATTCTTCAAACAGAAATGATTTACGACTCTCAAAACTAATAGCTTCCAATTGCTCAGCATAGGAACTTGATGGCTAAAAGTGTGAGCACTACAAGTGCCATTAAATTCCTCTCTCATCGTCAAACAATTAAGAACTCACATGTTTCAAGTAGCTTGGAATAATAAACAACATGTAGAGTCTATGACCAAAGCGATTACGAGTATTCTTGTTCATCTACACGAATAGAAGGTTAGGCTCTCTGCATATGGCTTTTTTGTCACAAAAACAAGTGGAGTCCAAATAAATACTCATGGTTGGAAGCAACAATTAGGCAGTAGTATGGTATAGTACTGGTTACTGGTGCACTTCCTTTTTATCCTATTTTTCTTGTTTACCTCATATGGGGACTATGTTTTAAATGGTTGACCGTTCACATTGTTACGTGGAAAATATGTTGCACGTTCTTGCGTTGTGGTAACTCTTGCTGTGAACCTAAGTCAGTCAGTCCATCAGTGTGTGTTTATATGGAAATACCACACGTGAATAGCAAAAAAAAAGGATGTTGTTAGATTTTTTTTTCGTTTAGATTTTTCTATGCACATGGCTTTTACAGCATGTTTAATACATGACTCAATTTTGAAGTTGAGTGAGAGCACGCATAATTTTATTTGGATTTTCATAGCACGTAAGATGACAAATGGGCATTGAATAATGAGCAGTACGCTGTTAACGACGGTGACTAGTAAAAGTAGTAATTTGCCAGTTTTATCAATTATTGTATATTAGTGGTTGTACACTTCTCATGATTAAGATACAATGGTGTTCAGTTTTCACCATTAGTTGGCTTCAGGTGAAGAAAATGACATTTTATATCCTTATTTCTGTTATCAGTGTTATTTAGTTAGTGGATGACAGAAAAAAGTGGACAGCGCCGGATATGGTCGTAAAAAATTAGGCCAGTTTGACTACTTTTTTCAAAAAGTCATGTTCGAGTAGTTCGAGTGGTGGCAAAGAGAGTTAACTGTAACAAACTGATGATGTTTTTCAGGTAAACAATGTATCTAGTTTTTCCAACAAATAGTAGCCAAGCGGAAACGGTCATTACTGTTCTGTATCCCAAATTGTCTTTCACTTTCCATTTTCTATTTTAAGTCTTATTATCTCAGTCTGATACTGTGTCACATTTTGCTGATGTAATTGATATTGATTGAAAACAGGACAGCATAATTTGGACTAGTTGAAAAAATGTTCGTTAGTTACAACCAGCTCTTCCATAATGAAACTCTGTAGCAGGGAGCAGAGGCACTGTGGGGATCCCGTTTCTCAGCTGCCCCGCAAATACAATAGTTTACAAAAATCGTCGTTTTGTACTCCACATGATTATAAAATGTATCTTTGGCTTCTTGCAGAAAAATTTTGAGGATGCTGAAATGGAATGCAGATGAAAACACCAGGTTGTCAAGCAAAGTCTGCACTTCCGAATTTTTGGGTACGACAATGTATTCGCACCTAACAGGCGTTTAGTATCGTATAGTGCATTCCAACCCCAATCATTTGTGTCACTACATTAATGCGTTATTGCAATGCAGTGAAACTTATCATTCTAATTCTAATAATAACTATACCAGGGCTTTGGAATGTGACAAACGTTGTAAACAACATTGCGTGGGTGCGTATATGTGCGTAAACACGCATTTTCTGTGCTAAAAAATTGCAGGGTGGTAAAATAGTTTTCTGTTTTTTAAATCTAGTTTGCATTCCGGTTTGTTGCATGAGGATTTAACTAAAGTTTTCCTTTCTTTATTCAGCGAAAGCTTGCAAGGTAATTAATCAAATAGACAATTTTCCATACCATACGTAGCACCATGCTCTTCACTTATTAAATTATTTTGCAGTTCTAAAGTTTTCCTGGAATCTAAATCCTTGCGATTCACAATGAAGGTTGATCGATGACTTATGGAATATATTTATTCAATTTTAAAAGTCTGAGTAGTATATATTTTCATAAAAAACCTTCTCACACTTCATCTTCAATGTAAGAACAGTGTGAAATAAAGTGTTTTCTTAGATTTCATGATAAGCACAAGAAAAACATCACTCAGTTCGTTAACAAATGTCCTTTGGACACTCTCATTCAGTTTTAGGAGCACATTAGTGTCGATACATTATTAACTGACTTCATGAGGAGTTAAATGCCAATCAATACTGTCATATTTCAAAGGTAACGCTAATTCATAAGCTATGGTAGCCAAATCCTTTAATAGGACAACTTATACACACACAATTATGTACAATTGCAATTTTCGAGAATGTACGCTGTAGTTCCTTGCGCCTTAGGACTTAGAAGCAATCAGAACCTGTACAGTTGTTTCCGTACATGGAGGCGACATATAGGAACATCTGTAATATCGATAATGAAACTCTACTCAAAAATAGGCTCGCTGACATCACATTTATCCACTTCCTTGAATTCCTGAATAGAACGAATGCTCTCAAGTATTGGGATCTTTTCAAGCTTTCAATGATGATATGCACAATATATTGTCATGTCTAATGAGGATGCATGTACCGGTGCCAATAATGTTGCTTTTCTAAAAGTCTAGTTAACATTCAAGTTCAATGCTCAAGTAACTATAACTTACTAAACTAATATATGGTAAAGTATACATGCATGGTTGGAGGTTAAGCACGACAAGATAAACTCGAGGCAGTCATTCAAGAATTTTTAGTGACTTATAGTATTAAGCTAAGGAGTAAAATAGCCACATGCTACATTATAATCCACAGTGATTCTGTCTTTCCACTTCCTTTATCTAATCTTGGTATATTAAATAACGTTTATGCATACGGAAAGAGTTTTTGGGTATAGCTTGCATGCATTACATCTATCAAAAGGATCTGCAGACCAGCTTTGTATTAACACAATGACATAAGCAATCGCTTAAATCTTTTGCATGCTTCACATCAACATTTGCATAAACTCAAGTATACATTTCCTTTCCTGTTTATGATTTTACATTTACGCACTATTGTAGTGCTGCGTGAAAAGTTCACTTGATCTCATCTTCGAAGTTACAAAGTGTTAAGATTGGTGTTAAAATGTTATATCTCTGCTTTGTGATAAAAAGGCTACATTTTTGCTGTTATTTCCCTCATAGCTCAACCAAAGTCATTTGGAAGCGAATAGCGAATTCAAGTTATCTGTAATTAAATTGTACCTTTTTCATTTGGATCTTTGAGTTATCACTTTATACATCAAAAACCAAAATTATGCTTTGAATTGAATCAACAAAGAATATGAAATACAAAAAACTACGGGGTTTAGAGTCCGATATAATATCCATTATGTCTTACAGCTTGTGCGTACTTTCGTACCCTCATACCAAAGGACTCCGGGAGCGCCACTGACCGAACTAACAAATAGCTCTTTAAAGTTTTGTTACTGAAATTACAACAAAACGGGTTGACATTGTGTAGCAAATTTGCCACATCATCAACCCCCAAATAGGAAGTATTATGCATGTACTTTTTCAATGGGCTTATTATCATGAGTGGCTAGCAAAACTACCGATAAATAAGTTAGTCCAATTGTGTTTATAGTCGTACTTGCCGTAAGTGCAAGAAATGATTAATGTATCATTTTATCGACAGTTTACTATCTAATAATTGGTAAAATAGCTGACGAAGTCAATAGTCAATATTTGTTGTGTCAGTAGTGTCCAGTCCATCGACTGACAACTTCTAGTTAAAAAAATCATGAATTCTGTTCAGTATATTACAGCTGTCATTCATGACAGAAAATACTTCAGGAGGTCATTAATTCCGACGAGTCTATGTTATACTAGAATGCCAAATAGACAAAATGGTTATGGTAAAGTGCGAGGCAAATACTTTGACTAATTTTCTTTGGATGTGTACGGTGTACGGATAATGATTTTTATCATTTATGATCAAAATGAGGCCAGGAATAGTTTGAGGTTTTGAAAACCTCTTTTTCATCGTTTTTTTCGCATTTTCTGTATCACTGGTTTTCATGTGGTTGGTATGAACCAACCTACTTAGGACCCTTTTTTCATTTCTACGTACTTAATGTGAAAATACAATCATAATTCCAATGTAAGCTATTTTCTAACATGCATTGCCCGAGATTAGCAGTGTGAATGAAGACATTTAACTCTGTGAGCTACCACCAAATGATTTGATGAGATGACTTAATTTTCAGTCTGGGAGTCTGGGCTACATTGAATCGGCTTAAGTCTGAAACGAAACTTTTAGCAAAGTTTTTTTGTTATCATGCCGCATCTATTCTGTAGTCCCTATACGTGGAGGTGGAACTGTCAATGAGGTGAGAAAAATAGTTCAGGACAGAGTGACAGAGCATAATGATATGAAAGATGAAAAATTAACTCAATCAATCAAGTCAAATGCACACAGTATAATCCATACAAGGTGGTAAGCAAGAATTTGTTCACACCAGTTGAAAATATAAATAAATAGTTTTTTATTAGCATGCAAAAATCACTTTTCGAATAGCTTAAATGCATCCACAGATCATTCCCTTACTCCTTACAACAGTAGCATTAAGCGAATATTTGTTCACTCATAGTTAGTATTGCGGCTAAAATTCCATGACTTCACCATCATCAAGCAAATCATCATGTATCACAAACGATATAAAAAGCTATATTCATCACCACTGACTATAACGATGTAAAGGAAGAAAAATTCAACTATGAGGATTGAAATCTGGTGACGACCAGATTGACGCTTCCAGCTCACTATCAAGGGGTTCAATCTGAAAATGAAAACATTAGATTTCCGGAACAAAATAAGTACCTGAAAAGAAATTGGAAAAAATTAGTTGGATAAGTTTAAGTTTAAATTACATCATGGTCCTCATCTTCTTCGTCCAGATCAATTTCTTCGGACATTTCGAAACTGGGAGGTGCCTCATGAACTGCGCCACGAACACATCCGGGATCTATTCGACTAAGGCCTTCTCGAGCTGCACGGTTGTTGGGATCAAGTCTATAAAATTACATGCTTATTAACAACAGTATACAAGACAGAAAAGCAGAATGTTTGCTCTTACTTTAAAGTGATAGCAAAATGATCAGCAGCTTTGTCTTCAGCACCATCTTTGCACAGTAATTTAGCCAATCTTAAATGCAGATGAGGGGGATTAACTCTAACTTCTATTTCTTTCGTGAGTAACTGAATAGCTGGAGCTAACTGAGCCTCCTGAGATAAAAATACAAAGACCGTAAGAAGAATGTATTCATAATTTGAATTTAATAGTTTTTGTCAGGCAATATATACCTGCTCTAGAATATCTACCAACATCAATATTGCTGGCAGATAAGAGCTGTCCTGGGAAAGTGCTTTTTCCAAATATGCCTTAGCTTTCGTCACGGTCAAAGGGTCTTTATTCATTGCGCTAGCGCAGAGCTAGATAGAAGGTTAGTATCAGATGTATTAAATTGAATGCTAATATTAATCAAAAAATATAAAATACTACGCGATAACTTACAGTCAATACGCGTGGAGTTTGGCCGAGTTTTTTAGTTGCGTTACTTGCAATTGTAAAAGCATCTCTACACCTTTGCATGTTGATATAACAATCAACAATTCCTTTATGAGGTTCGAAACGATATGGATTTAGGGACATGGCTTCTCGAAAGCAGTCAAGAGCATCTTGGTATTTTTTCAAATCAAGAAGAATATTTCCTTTCGCAATAAGGCCTTCCAGATTTTTCACCCCCATACAATATGCACCCTGCGATCAGATTCAAGGTTAAAGAAACAATCCCGATGGACAAAAATTGTTACATGATCATGATATCAATGCACTCAAGAATGTTATTTATAACAACGACTTACTCTATGAGCAAAATACAATGCCCTAGAATTTCTACTGGTAATTTGAGCAAAATAAGACAACGCAATCCATGGCTCGCTTCTATTATCGTTATAGTTTTGTTCCACTAATTTGCACATCAATTTCTCTAATTCAGGAGCACGTCTTTCAGTCCACAGCAAGAAAGCCAGAAGATCAGTTCCCTTCATGTTGTATGGCTCATACATGTGTGCCTACCAACCAATATTACAAAATAGCATTAGCCAAACTTTAAAATATTTAAAATAGAATAAAAAATATAAACTAACCAGTTTAAGTAAGCTTATCGCCGCTTGATACTCTCCTTTCAAAGTATATGCCATACCACTGGACACCAAAACTGAATGATTAACTTGCAGACCGATATCTTCCTGAAGATAGTTGATTGTGGTCAGTGCTGTCTGGTAATCACGTGAGTAAAATGCACTCTGGGCCTTTAGCCAAGCATGAAACCTAAACAGTAAATCCAAAATATTTTAATTGGTTTATTTACCTTAAGAGCAATAAAATTATTTACTAATGCAGTCCTTAATAATTTACAATTGTTTTGATTGTATGGCTTACCAGTCTGAATTTGGCATTTTTTTAACTTTTTGCTCGATGTATTGTAATATGTCTGTATCTTTGTATCCCAAGGAAAGTAGCGCTTCAATTGCATCGAGAGCTAAGGGACAATCCTGTAATTTATAACAAAGAAATTTGAGCTATTTCTACGATTCCACGAACGGTAAGATGAAGTCAGAGACTATTTGTTAACTATTACTCAGTGGCGACGCCAGGATATTTTCGCCTGCCCGCTAAATGACAAAATATGCTATCGCTAATGGAGCAAAAAATATACATGCAATTTCAGCCGAAATACCATTCTATCTAGTGTAAACTTCCAAAAAAACTTGCCCGCTATAGCAGGCGTTAGCGGGGTCCTGGCGCCGCCACTGCTATTACTTAAAATTCTAGTTAAAGGTTTAGCTAAACTAACTAAATTCATAAATTAACTTACTCGTAACACTTCTTTAAATGATGTTACGGCAGCTCGTTCCATTCCATTTTGTATGTAAAGTTTACCTAATGCCATATTCGTCCGTGCATTTCTTTGCTTTGCTGGAATACTTTGCAACATGCTTAAAGCTTCTAAAGGCTTTTTGCAATGCATTTGACACTGATGCAGCTTGTATTTTAAATCTATATGTAAATGACGTACATTGTAATGACGGTATTTTTGCACAAAATAAGATATCAATTCAAAGTTGTAAATATCTTACTGTTACTGCAATCTTCCGGAAGAAAATCTTTAATCAGGGGTTGCGATTTAAGTAAGTATTTATAGCACTGTAGCGCTCGTCTGTAAAAGTTTTCAGCACGAGGATATTCTTCCAAGCCATACGCCGAGTCACCACAAAATATCAAAATTTCAACATTCTGCACCGGAGTTATTATATCTTCAATCCTTTCAGCAAGCGATAACACAAAGCCCCCCTTTATATAACAAATAAAACAATTTAGAACTGATTTGTAAAAACATTATATGAATGAGTTTTAATTGTGGACTACTATATCGATTAATTTGTTAGCAAAATAAATTGAAATTCACATACCAGTGTGAGGACGTTGGAGAAAAGTTGATCATTAAAAAGTCTAATGATCTGATCGAAGTAATAACTTTTTGTCGACTCATAAAATTCGGGTGCCATTGACATGTACGACACATTAGATTGAGAATTGAAGGCTGCAATAGCGGGGGTCGACATTTTTACAATCAATAGAGAGCTAACCGATAGCAGGATATCAAAAGACTTTAGTTTCAAAAAGTTATTCCGATTAGTAGGGAGGTGAAGGGTGTCTACTGTGTCTACTAATGTACGTAGTTATTGAAAGTTGATTCAGCAGGCTATAAATCTGTAAATGAATTTTTTTTAATGTTGACGAGATAAGCATATTTCAATTATATTTGAGTATTCTATGTTCCTGTGAAGCATTGCGATAGGATCAACTGAAAACAGTCAATTTTAAATTCTACGGAATTGTATACTATAATTAACTCACGCAAGAACGAAGAAATTTGTCTCCTCTGGTTCGAAAGTTTAGAAATGACCAACGGGTTGATTACTAGTCGTTTGAAGGCGTATCAAACATTTCAATGACGGGCTAGAAATCCAAGGCAATTCTTTGATAATGGTGATGCGATGTCAAATCATCTGAAGCCTTCCACTTTCTTTAAATGTAATAATCTTCTTTAACTCCATAACACTATATTACCATTAGTGATAACTAATGCCAACAAAATCTCTCAAACTGACATTAACTGCTTGTAAAATATGACCTTACCCTCTCTGAAATTTTGGATTTTACATAAATCAACCGACCTCTTTATATTTTGACAACAATAGTTAGTTATAGTATGTTTATTTCCTCTGACTGAACCCTGGCCCTGAACTGGTTTCCAAATATTCAAACCTTTACCAGGGAATACGTCGTAGAACATGTTCTACGGGAAGCACACAAAATATGCATAGCAATGTCTGTGACGTTGGGTATAGCAGCTGTGCAGAAAAGTGCAGAAGACACACTTATTGGTGCAGAGCTGGTGCAGAAGATGCTCTGATTGGTCCGGTTCAAAATTAAACGCGCGTTTCGTATCTTACGTGTGTTAAAATAGCAATCAGACAAAATTTTATACGGCTTTGGGCTTCTATAAACAGCAACGATGATTCGTTTTCTATGCCTTTACAGCCAAAAATGACGTTTCTACTTGGGGCGGGGTGTAAAATATTTTGGTTGAATCAAAATCAAACGAGCTCATCATATGGCGGAAGTAAAACGCGCTTGCGTAGTGTGAAGTACATATGCACCTTGCTATTGCTTTAGAATTAGTTTATGTGCGTTTATATTGCTTCCGTTTTGTTCAATTCAGAAGCCGTATAATCTAGATTTTAGTCTTCAAAAGTTTTGTCCATCAATTAGTCAGAGTTTATTGCTAAGATTTTGCCCTGATTTCTTGTATGAATATGAATCTCATGTATGATTATTAATCTGCACTGCAGTCAGTCAAACGCTATTTATTGAGTCGGAATCGGATTCATAGTTCATGCCTATGGATAACTAACTACATACGACAGAGACGCCGGAAATGATAAAAGGTTCCGCCCGAAATCTAAAATTTACTGAGAGCAACACCCATTTTAGCTGTTCGTCCAGGCGTCAAATTGGTCCTTTCTGAATATTTTGCTATCCAGTCCAGCCAATGTCCACACTCCGCAAAATAAGGATTAACTTCAACTAAATTAAAACCAATCATCATGTACCCGTTTTTCATCCTGTTCGAAATGCCTTAAACAACTGTGCCCGTGCAATGAGTTTGCGCCACCCGAATACCATGCATTCGATTAATTCGCAAGTTCATGTGCCATATAATTACGGGCCAAATATACGATAAAAATATATCCCACCATGACATACATGTGTCGAGCTATATTTAGCAAGGAGATTGAGCGGAGCGTTCTATTTAACTGGCGTATCACGCCGTATTTAAAACATGCAAAATAAATGCTAATCTAATCAGTTTTAAACTTTATTTTGCCCATTGTTCTGGTATACTTGGTGGAGTGCATTGCCTTGAGAGAAGGGGTACCCGAATTCTAACTTGCTTGAATGTAATAGAACAAGCTGAATAACTGAATTATACTGAAAAGTACAAACAAAATATACTTTTCCATACTTCACAGGACACGCTATCTATGTACAATACACTCAATCAGTTCCAAAACCTATATCAAAAGCCTTTGCTTTTTTCCTAACATGCTATATATGCTTGCATGCACATACATAGATAGGTTATATTCCTTGCTCTGGGAATGGGAAGCTTACCTTTTAAAATCTTACTACTTTACTACTACCACTCTATATTACCACCGCAGACAGAAAAAAGAGACTCAGTGGGATTTAATTTTGCCATGATTATATTTATTTTTAACTGATACATGTTTTTCTATATTTTATATTTTAGTAGTATTTTTTATATTAAAAAATATGCCATCATAAAGTGTAAGATAGTCAAGCAGAAGTGAAAATTTGAATATCCTTAACATTATCAATTATCGCTATCAGGCGTCGTCGTCCAACATTAACCTTCCAATTTGACTGTGCCCTAGGAAGGAGCAACTGTGGTTGTTGTAAGAAACTTTTTTCTTCATTGAAATATTGGAAATGTGATCATCTTTCACATATTATTTGGACTGTGTTTCATTATGATGGTTAGCGTTTGTCGTTAGTTACGAGAGCAAGAGTTCACAGTGATTAACAATTTGTCCTGATTGACAGTCGTTGTGAAAGCTCAAATTAGCGTACAATAAAATGCAAATAAGCTGACTAAACGGGTTCTATAAATATATTAAGCTTTTCAAATGTGAGTTGTTAGCGTTTCTACTGCTTCCCATGTAGATGTACTTGTTATTATTTGGTTTAATTTTAATGAAGTGTACTTATACCTACACACAATTAATCATATGTGAAGTGTGATACATGGATTTGGATTTAGAATTCGTGGCATTCAGTCCTCTCGGCTCTATTTACAGGAAATCAATTTATGCTATTTTTCTTCTTAATTTCTTCTATAGTCAGTAGAATCAGTAGTAATTGGACCGTCCGTTATACATTAGTTTAATATTATGCAATCAGGTTTTTTACAAAATGCAAAATCAATTTTTTTATTTGAATCAGATTCGTTTCCTCCTTGGTTAATTGGAACGTTTAGGGCTCTCGCTGTTTAAATTCCAACCGTTTTGTTTGCGTTTTAATTGAAATAATATGTATTGATTTTATTTGAACAATAGGAACTCTTTGTTTATTAAAATTTTTTAGAGCTCTTAATATTGTTATGATAATAACTATTTTATTATATTTTCATTGGACTAGGTTACAAGAAAGCCGGTTGAATGGATGCAATTCCGCTTTGTCTTGAAGGACCTGAATCTGCAACATCTGTAATTCCCCCAAAGTTAATTATGGGTGGCTCATAGTCCTGGTGTGGTTAGAGAACTCTTTGACATTTTCACTTGAATATGTCTGTTTCTCTCTCTGTAAGTATTGATAAACTATCGGCTAGAAATAATTAATTTATATTCCGTTCTAATCGTTTAAAAAATTGTACCTTAATTGTACTGTAATTGTGCCTTGTTTTTTTCTTAATTCGTTGTGTTTTGGTTTGGCGACTTTAAATGCATGGTTGTAATATATTCAACTTGCTTTACCAGAAAGCTAGGTATTAACATAGCTTTTTTGAATTGTTTTAAATACAGAGCCCATTTAACATGCGACAATACAATTTAAGCGTGTTGAAGCCTCCGGTGAATAAGGCTAGTGGGACCAGTTCAGCCAAAGCATCCATGTCTTACACCAATGCAGCCAAATCTTTAGAATTGCTCCGACAAAATATTCAGATTTCAATTAACAATGAAATCAAATCTCTTTTGTCCAAATACGTTGATGTAATTACACAGTCATTCAATTAATAATTAATCTTATGTGTAATAAGGACAAGTTTACTTATTTTAAATCGCAATTTTTTTAGAGTCATGTTAAACCGGCAATTGAAAATATTCGAAACAATTTGGGTCCCGATGCTGTCAGCGATGATCATATTCAAAACTTTTGTCGCCAAATTTTAGATGAGGCGAAACGAATGTATCCTGTGTATTCTTCTACTCCGTCCCCATCATGCAACACTAACAGTAGTGCAATAGAGATAAATGACTTAGACTATCAAAATAGTCAACAACAGCAACTGAACAACCAAAATAATGCTAGTGAACCCGTGAAGATACCAAATATGGTAATTCTTTTTAGTCAATATTTCGATAGTTATGCTTTGCGTCTCTTTTGCTTTGCGCATTATACAATTAAATGATATGATTCCAATACATGAATACATAATGATATGAATCTTTCAGAGTCCTTCCTTGGGCATTAAAAGAGAATCTGACACAGATTCTGAGGCAAGCTCTCTTTCTAATGCAAGTAAAAAATTGAAAAAGTCTACAAGTAAAAGTGGTTCAGTTAATGGCGCAACAACTGACACAAATAGTAAGAATTCGTCCACTAGTTCGTCTTCTCAAAAACCAAAAAAGCCAACTGGCCCTTCCCGAAAACATGTAGCTCAGTGGGAGGCAGAAAAATTGACGACAGAAACTCTATTTATTATGGGAGCCAAGTAAGCATAAATTTTTTTGTTAATTCCATTAGAATCGTATTTTTGAAAGATTGATGAATGATAATGATTCCTGGCATCTTATTTACTGTGCATGCTTGACACGACTTGAATTTTTATAAATTCAGGTGAAGTTGACCGCAAGTTTTACACGCTGTCACTTCATAGTCAGTTAGTCAGTCAGTCAGCTGTCTAGATTGACGTTCTTGAAAATTCTAGAAATGCCGGTCTAATTATTATTACATGAATCATATAATGGCAAATTTCATATCTTGTGAAACCAACGCCACTTTAAAAAATATACTTAAAATGAAGGTTAGTTTGTAGCAAATGCATAGCTACTAGATATATTTTGAACACACATTCACACATAATAGTCATTCGTTTTTTTGTTTACTTTACATGTGTGCATTCATAGAATCAGATTACATACGCTTCTTATACTCCGGCAACTTAAGTGATACCAATTATTGAAACTTAATATCACTGTGCCAAGCGCAAACCAAGCCCAAGCTGACAGGTCCATTCTGTCTGATCATTTTTCTTTTGTAAAATGTGGGTTGCTTTGGTAAAATGGAATGATATCATATCAGCTTATAAATAAATATTGAGCAAGTAAAGATATGAATATACCGTCATGTTGTTATCTTCACACAATAGATTACATCGACCGAGAAATTACTTCCCTGTTTGTTCAATTATCTTCAATAATTGTCTTCATTTATTTATGTATTTGTATTTGAACATTAAAATATTTATAAAATCATACCACACCGTTTGTAAATGCAAACTTTTGATTGAACCTGCAACTTTCTTTTGATTTTTTCCATTATTCGTGTAGGTTTAGATTGTATGTAAAAGCATGTTTTGCTGTGCCCGCATCAAATTTTTTATAGAGAAGATAAACTGCCCCACTGCAGTGAGTATTCATTATAAAGCTGCCTTAAAGATTGCAGTGGATTTCGTATGGGATTAGAGAATAACTGGGCAATTATGTTATGTGATTAATGTGATCTTGTGCGACAGAGCCAACAAAGCGTTAGGATTTGCTCAGACAAGAGGCCGTCTGTATGTAAAGCACCCCGGATTGTTCAAGTATGCAAGTGACTCAGATGATAAGGAGTGGTTATCAAAAAACAAGCTAATGCCGGCCACTGGTGGACGAGCGTATATCATGCTGTTGGAGGATATTGAGAAGTTGGCCAGAGATAACAAGTATTGATTTACTTTTCCCACATATTAGTTGTTGTAACCTGATACGTTGGGTTTTGATTTTGAACTTTGCCCAGTGTCCTCTATGTATGTTGATACTTATTGTTTGAACTTTTCAGATTGAATGTTACGATAAACTATGATGACATCAAAGGGTTTAAAGTGCCAGATTTCATTTTGGTGAAAATGAAATCTTATATAAACACGTGGAAAAAGATATATGCGGAGGAGGTGCAAAAAACTACAGTACCTAATCGCAATCGTAACTCAAACACGAACAATGGAACTCATGGCAGAAATAATCCTGCAACCAGTGCCACCTTGACAAACAACTCGGTCTCAGTCAGTAGTAGCAACAATAACACTCACAATGCGAACCTGGCACCAATGAATCCCCTGCCACCTCTACCAATGCGTTCTCAGCCGCCGCCTCAACCTATGAATCATCACCCTCCATTACCCAACCATCACAATCCTCCGAATCAACTCAACAGCTATCAAATGGGTGTGAATTCAGCAGCTAACGTCATGTTTGATTCCAGTTTTCCGAGTGCGCCACAGAACGAAATGCCTGACGTGCGAGATTATTTGCAGATGGACAAACCTCCTCCAATGTACCCGGGTCATCACAACCAGCATCAACAGCCTTTGCCTCATATGCCTAATCCAAATCCTAATTTAAATACTGGCTATCCAAATAATTCTAATCTAGACTCATCCATGGACGGTCTCAATAAGGGAGACTGGGGAAATATGTCTGACCGCAATTTCCTTCAATTTGCTTTACAGGTAAAATTATGAAGTTTATCATTGATATGTGCATGACTTTCTAGGTGTTGGATGTTAAACAAATCTTGCCTTATTAATTTGTGTTCAACGAGAAGTTAATTCCGTTCATGGAATTGTTTATGCTTAATTGTTTTGTATTTATCTTTGAAACCATACAGTATTACAATTAACACGAATCTAGTGACTCATATTTGCATATGCTTTTATAACCACAGAACACTCGAAATATTGGATCATGGGACCCTCAAGATTCATTTGACCTGATTGAAAGTGTGACGAATGGAACGATGGGTACTGGTGGGAACTTGGGAGATAATTCTCCACTAATGCAGATTTCACCAGACACAGGAGCTCACCTTATAGCTTCTTCACTTGGTTCTGTCAGCCCAAATTGCGAGCTAAGCGCAGTTTTGGACCAAGCATTTCAATATCCAGACACGTGAATTGCAGTTTACTCTTGATGGGAAGAAATGGAACGTATCGTTTCTCTTTGTTGTGTATTGTAACTTATATGTAGGCTGAGGGTTGCTACTATCATGTTATGCAAAGCTGCTTTACCATTATATTTATTGCTCGAGTATTTCCTATATTTATATAGATGATACTTCTTAAATACGAAATCGAGGCTGTATGAAAGTTGTATATTTGACTATTCATATGTTCACCACATTATAAATATATATAAATTATAAATATATTATAACATAATTAGATAAGATATACAATATTATGCCTAAATTGTTTTCACTTTCGTTGTTATGAGTGAGTTCTCTTGTAGTTATGAATTCTTCTGTAGGAAGTATTGTAGAGGTCCCCGACCGAAACATGCAATGTTGTTCTTGTTGTTATCGCTGTTGCTGTTTCATGACATTATAACTTTTTTTACTCCAGTAAGGATGTACAAAAACTGTTATTTAGGGAAACTCTTTTGTTGTAAACTGGTATTTATTTAGGAGAAGAGAAAGTCGAAAGTGCCGATTTGAAGTCGTCCAGTTGAGAGTTTATTGTAGCCTTTAGTGTCATAAGTGAATTATGTTTTATCATTTGAACCGAAGAATCACTCTAGTAACTAAAGGTTTGATGAGCTTTGGCAATCTCTTTAATCTTTTTTCGCCTCTATTATTAGTCCATTGCTAGATGTAAGCTCAAGTACGTTCGAGTATTAGAAAAAATGTGTGCTCATTGTATTTATATTTTTTTCTCATTGCGTATCATGTACCACTTGTCTGTATTAATAGATGAGACCAGACAGCCCAATCTAATTTGTATTGCTTACTTTATGCGTACAGTTAATGCTAGTTGTAAAGCTTTATTATTATTATATTCCTCACCCATGGCGGGATTTCATTTGATCATGACAACCTCAAAGAAATGCATGCACACAAAATACACACAAATGGGAACAGACTGCCCTCTCAGAAACCAAATCTCTCACACATTGTATCACGTATATTCAAACTCATTGTTTGTATTTTCTTTTGTTTAATGTTACCAATTTTAATTTCATGATGGACTGATACATATTATGTAGTTTTGTTAAATGTGCCTTCATAATCACTCGTCAACTGTTTATTAAGTGTGGTTCTGAAATAGAGAAATTCCCTGAAAAATGTATTCGTGTTCAATCTTGTTTATTTGCACTCCCGTCGTGTCATGCATGTAAAACTGGTCATAATTTATCTCTTTTATTCACTCATTCAGCACTCTTTTATTGAAATTTTCGATGTTCAAATAGGGGCATTTCCCATAATCTGTCCCGATTTCATGCAGGAGGCAAAAGTTCCATTTAAGAAGTGAAAGTTTTTCGTTTCCAAACCTAAAGTGTAACTCATAAATGGCGGAATCATGGAATTAACTACAATGATGCCTCTACAATAGGCCAAGTTCGTGATCAAAAGTTTCTTCCTAGAACTGTTGGCCATAAAAAGTGCCTCCTTTATTTGGTTGAATAGGTATTTAAGTTGAGAATGAGTTTGTTTCTTTATAGGCTTAGGACCGTGCACGGCGTATAAAGACATGGAAAGAGAAAGTTACAAATGGAAAGTACTGTATTTACTCCACCTAACTAAAACTTGAGAATTTCAATTTTTAACTAACCGTTAGTTATGTACGTACACTCTTTAGTGTAAAACCTTGTGCCTAATTGATCCACTCAAACTCTAACTTGTCCTTTCTTTTCTTCAGTTATAGCAAATTCAGAAGCCATAAACGATAGACTCTTATTAATACGCTCAAATATATTATATATATTATTATATCAAATATTATACGGAACTCACGGAACGGAAAACTAACAACATAATTAATTGAGAATGAGCAGATTGTGCGTCTATATAACATGGGTGGTTGAACTTGCGCAAGCATCAGACATCCAAGAGAGTTGGCTGATAAGCGAAACAACAACTCAATGGGATGTGATGAGTCTCCCAAACTTTATCAAAGTCGTTTCACTTAAATAGGATGGTGATTTTGAATTCCCAACTTTTGTAATTACTGCTTAACTTCATCCTCATATGATGCTTGAAACCTTCTGTATATAGAAAGTTGGACAGAATTCGTACAAAAAGGACTGAATACTAATGTGACCGCCAAATCTTTGAGCACAAGTTTTAAAAAACTGTGCTTTTTCTGGTAGACAGATTCCAAAAATGGATAGAATATGAGTGGAAGTTTCTTCACTCGACTTACTGGTTTCAATGAAACTACAGCTACTACGCCTTTCATCTGCTTGGCTGCAGAAAACTTATTAAAAAGAAGTTTTCCTTCGTCGAGTGGCTGATTAATTTTCACAAAACTGACTTGCTCAAGTATATACTCTCCGTCTTTTCACTTTCCCCCAGTATGAAAAATTTACTGACAGCTTTATGCTAAACAATCTATTCTGAAACAAATGATAGCACTCTCCAGTCACGAAATCTTCACACAATATTGCTATGTAGGAAAAATAAAGTACCAATAGTTAGCACTAAAACAAAGAGAAAGTATAAAGTGGCATCATGCATGGCTGTCTCCTTTTCTTGGTTTTGGGGAAAACGAGAAGTCAACTTTGTTCCATCCGGAACACATGAGAAAAAATAGACTGGGTCGTATTTACGCAGCACTATGTCACCTTCGTCTGCTACGGTCACCAATGTGTTTATCAGGCTAGAATGCTGTGAGCTTCTAGGTAAGAGAAAGCGGACTTAGATTGCTTTCTGGATATAAAGTCTATAACGTAAGCGTCCATGATTTCATTTTCTCTCTTGTTCTCTGCTCATAGCCAGTCACTCTTTCCTTTTCCTCTTTCCAATCCATTTGAGTTCAGAAGAGTAACTTATTTTAATAACTCGCAGTTCCACAGCAAAACTTTTGAATGCAAAGTGAAACCTCGAGCAGCTGGCAAACTGAAATGGAATCACTTTCCTTTTGTGCTAATTCTCAGTTTGGGTGCAACTTACGACTATCTGGAATGACTGACTGGTTCCAAATGCTTTTCTGCCGTATTTATGACTGCTCCCGTCGTTTCCCGAGAAAACTGCCCAAATAAATATTAAAAGTTGGAGGACAAATGCATTTTACTGACATAATTTGAAATTTTATTTAGTTAGTTAAGTCCTACGTTTGTACTTGTATCCTTTTGTTTTTAATATGGTTTTCCACCCTTGCCTATCATTTTTGCTACAGATCTAAATAATTATTTTTCTTTTACTGTGATCAATTTATCAATGTAATTAAGCTATCAATTAAAAAATTCTTTGCATCAGGAGTATTGATGATGAATAAATACTAAAGACAATAATTTGAGGAATACATTTTCCTATCAATAACACAAATCACCTCCAATTTAAGAAACCCTTTAAATACATCTACTGGGCCCTATACATAAAATCAATGAGAAGTTTTATTACTAGTTAGTTATAAATGATTGCCGAACCCCACAAAAAAGAGCAGCCCAACCATTAAGTTCATGACAGTCTATGTGAGATGAATGTAAGGAGAAACTGGGAACAAAAGGTGAGTCCCACTCAACACCGTTATGGATGAGAGACAATAACCGTAACCATTTAATTTGCTGCCACATTTAATTAGCTGAAGAAGGCTGTTGTTGACGAGATTTATATGGACTGGTTTCTCTGTGTAAAGAAAAGAAGGGTGCAATTGATTGAAAGTGTAGAGAGAGAAAAGTGAGCAGAATCAAATGCAGGAAAAAGACAAGAGATCAATTTCCTATGCTACTCTCTTTTTCTTTCCCTCTCATACATCTTCACACTAAAACATTGATATACCATACAATAGATTGCTATAGCTCATGCTTAAATTTCTCTCTTACACCAAGTGTGCCAATGTGTAATAAGGTCCTATAGCTAAAAGTCAAGAGAAAGAATTATGAGATGCACGCGCACTTTCACTCCTTGTGTTGTTGAGAAGTCAGGCTTTTGACGTTTCCACGAGTGCCCTATGTACTCACACAGAAAAACTTTTATCTCTGTGGTGCATGCACAATAATGTATTTAGAAATTAACCTTTATAAGATACTTATAGTTTGTTCACATAGTTGCGTGTTGAGGTGCAAATTATGACTTATTAAATTAATTTAATATGCTCCCATTTGACACTCTGAGGGTAAGTTCAACTAGCAGAACTTAATGAAGATTCGCTAATGATTTATTATGTTGTCATATTTTTCCCTAAAACCTGATTTGACATACATAAATATATATACTGCGTGGGTTGACAACAGAGCAGGTCTCGCGAACTCTCTCTGTGTATATGGCTAAGGAGGCGAGTGGTTTCACTTTTGAACCACAATTCTTCTTTCACATTCGCAGAGTCGGTACACTTTTCACATGATGAAAGCAAAGCTTTTGAACCCTTTGTGATATTGGCATCATCAAACGAACTGTGATTTTCCCTCGTTTTCCTTCAGCTTCTCGAGTCTCATAACTCAAGTGAAGTCACCTTCTCAATCACAAAAGAATACATATAAATGCAGTCATGCTTATGCAGGTTTGCCCTTCTATTAGTGTATGATGTGAGTAACCGACAACCGGCTTATCTTTTCATCCTAACTATGTACTCGCTCTTTGTCGACTTACAGATCCCATAGTAGTGTTTATGAGCATGTTTCAGAATTCGTAGCAATTATCGTAGAAACATTAGGGGTACACCCGAAGCCATATACAAACGTACATTTCTACGCGCGTACTTCTGCCAGCCAAACAGAGCAGAATTCTCACCTATAACTACTGATCTAATTGGCTGGCAGAAAAATGCGCGTAGAAATATACGACTTTACATGACATCGAGTGCACACCTACCACATTAGGTTGTAGCAACTTTGCGATGATGAAACAAAAAGTAAAGGCTATAACTTGATTATATGCGTTTACGGATGACAGATTGATAATAGCAATTAAACTTTGTTCAATTAGTAGGGTTATTCACTGTCAATATTTGTATTATTAATGAAAAAATCTTATTAAAAGTAACAGCAGTGAAGAAAAAGAAGCAAAAAGATCATTGTTAGCTTTCTCCGAATATTTGCTTGCGTAGGTTTTTTTCTGTTGTGTTAAACTCAGTCAGTTGGTTAGTGCAGTTTGCAGTCTTATAGCGCTGAAAGTCTACTAATGACCAAAACTTGTTTTTACTATTTTTCGATTTCCACAAATTTGGTTACCTGGCTACAGATAACCACATTTGGGAAAAAGTATAACTAGTCTAGGAATTACTCGAAAAAACGGATGTCTGTAACTTTTGACCTATAAGACCAAAATTAATTCTGTAAAGCGTATCAGAATTCTACATGGTCCTAGATTAACTTGAGATATTTTCGGGCAAATTGAACAAAAAATCCGAACGCTACGGTCGAAACAAAATCCAAATTTTTGCTCGCGACCACAGCCTTCATTGTTCATTGTTTTTATAATTTATTTTTTTAAAGTGGTAGAGCTAACTTTGAAGCATCTGCTTTGCCTAATCTCTTCAAAATCGGTGTAAGCGTTTTCTAGATATTGTTAGGAGCCATATATTATAAAAATAAATATTTCCTAAAACTAACTAACAAAAAATTTCATAATTTATCGAAAAACAGTTGTTAAATACTGCTGTGCATCAATGCAAAGTCGTATTAAATTTTATATTTTTCGCATTTAAATTTTTGCGTTGCGCTTAGAGCTGTACCAAAGTAACTACACGTTTTAACGTACATTATACGTAGGTACATACATAACTGTATGAAACACTTGAAAATCAATTTTTTTTTAGGTTTTATAAACCTAGCACTGGATCTAGGATTCGAAAAATTGTAGACAATCAAGGTGCCTAAATTTTAATTTTTAGTGTTGTTGCCCTGTGCTGACATTTTTTAAGCGTTTAAGATATTTTTGCTGGTACATTGATACGTATATGCATTGAAATTGAAAAGAACTACTTTGGCTGTCAATTTTTCGAATCCGAATCTAAAGATTCGAATAGATTTGATTAGTATTTGATTCTGAATTATTTAACGTTTACTTTTTCTTGTTTCTTTCTTTTCCGCGCTTTCGAAAAGTAGTAACTCGCGGAGTTTTTCCGCTTGATTATTGATGGCTGTCAACACACATATCCTGGTAACTGGATGACGTAATGTCTACATAGTACATCAAGATCAATTTATATTCTCATACCTTCCCTTAATCTTGATTACATCTAGAAAAATTTAGTAAACAACCAAACGATACAAAACATCAAGCAGAATAAATATATCAAACTAAAAATTGAAGTAGTGCTAGTTTAGGACAAAAATTGCTACTACAGTATTACAACGAAAAAAAATTGTACTGACCGTATAAAGACAATACATTTAACAGCTTGGGGGGTTGTCACTTGAGTCCGAGTCGGTGTCGGAAAGATCCCTAAACAGGTTTTTTTGGCTGATAGACATTTTTGAAATTTTGGGCTTTCGAGTTTCACCGTTCCTGTTATCTGGGGCGATGAACCTGATCATCTTCTCCTCACTAGTTTTGCGCTTGTGAGATTTTTTTTTCAGACCTGTGAAGGTCTTTTATTTGTTATTACAGACTTGGTCTGTCATTGATGAGCTTAATGATATCCCTATCAGAAAGCTTGTCTGGTTTGAATTCACGGGATGCAGGTCGTGGCCCAGAAGGACCTGCTGTAGGTTCATAAGGACGAATATAATTCATAGGTGATGGAAAGAACGCTTGAACGTATATAACGTCCAACTATAAGGAGCTGTTCAGTCAAGATTCGCAATTGGGTTGGGAATAGACCCTCTTAGTTAAAAGCTAGCAATTTTGACAGAAAGGATTGTTGGATTCTTACTGTGCTTTCTAGTTTCAGTTTCATCGAACTGACACTTTAAGTAAATACGTTGGTTTAATGAAGTGATTGGTACAGCGTTTAGAACGAGAATGTTCTGTTTATTCCAGCACAGTATTATGTACCCAAAAAGGTGTTACAATTACGTACATAAAAATAGTAATTAGAACAGGTCAACAATAGTGACACTGCAAGAAATGAAAACATCTAATAAAATGTGCCTTGTCGGCATAATCCATTCAAAAGGAAAGGGTGTCATAATTGACACTGCACATTCATATAATAACTAAATGTAGCATCATCATAAACTGGAAAGTGAACTTCATACACATTCTATGCATAGGAATCCAATGATTATTGTTCTACATACTACAAAGATTTTATGACCTTATTTCCACAGATACCCAAACACACAGCTACGATTTATGTTTGAAAAACTACTAGACTAAAAGGTTGGACAATGAACTCGTTCGCTCGACTGTTTACAGTTTCAATGTCATGATTCCAGGTCTCTTCACTCTCTATTCTACAGCCTAGCTTTTAAGTCATATTATTTGGTCTCCTGTATTTTCATGTTATAAAGTTATAAGTTTGTATGTATAAATAAGTCTATTCATTTATCACATACACAACACCAATCATATTTTTAATGTACCTCATCATAATGTCAGAGAGTCGCTGATGCCATATTTTGCTCATATTTGCTCCTTTAAGAGACAATTCCATAGCCTCTGTTGGTGTAAATTCCATAATGTATAGCTTGCCTTCAAAGACAGCTACAGGGCCAGGTATGTCATTCAAAGTGATGTTGTCTTTGTTTTATCACGTATGATGAAATAACTTTTTTGGACCTTTATGGTCTCTGAAAATTAATTTACAGAGCCTGGGATGTACAACACATACTTCAGTGTGCATGTAATCCATTCATTATTCATCAATACTTCTAACTAGACTGTGCCACTACTCAATGCATATGCCTTTTTCTGATTAGATAGTGATTCAGGAACTGTGGTATCAAATGCAGTGTACTCCACGAACCATGATTTAATTCCCTTAATATGCTGAGTACCAACCTCGCTAGCTTATGCATGCAAATTCTTGTGAAAATTGTGCAAATTTGTTTTAAGCACTCTCATCATTTAAGAAAAAGTGTTTCTAATTTATGCTTTATACCGCACCTGCCAGAGAGCTCAATATTGTAGTTCAAAAATTGACGTGGGGCAGAACAGGGAATTCGCTTATGCATAGAAAGGTAACGCCTTAATCGCTTTTGGTGGCACATGTATGCTACTGTTGCACTGTTACGTAGCTAAACTAAATAGTCAAAGAGAGACATGAATAGAATAAGTCGACTGAAATAGATAAAAGCATTAACATAGGCCTCGTTGGGACAGAATAAGAGATGCTTCTTTCGTCGTATAATGACTCTGGTCTCTTTTTGCATATCAAGTGCTCTGTGTCTTCAGTTCTGTGCGGAGGAACAGACACAACTTCTACATAGCCGTATTTTTTGCTGCATAAGTTGGGTAATGATTCAAGAAAATCAATGTGCTTGGAAAGCACCTTTACTAACTGCAAGAATGGACAGATTCGCTTGGAATCTCAGTTATAAAAAGTAATGCTCTATAAGTACTGAAGGGCTGCCGTGAAGAAAGAATAAAGTGGGCGATAACTGATTATTTATATTTGTGGGTGGAGAACACTCCCTTTACATATTGCATTAGGTAGCCAAGTCTTGAATCTATTTGACCCTTAGCGGCCACAAAATCAATATGTATATTTCCCATAGAGATTTACGGCTTAGAATGTTTTCAATCTCGAAATGGCCATGGGTATAGATTGAATTTTCTTCAACAAAAGAGCACGAATGTCGTGCTATATCTAGTTTTGGCTTGTTCAAAACGACACAAGGACAGTCAAAAGGAAGTCGTACATTATTGATCTCTGTATGAGTTAAATCCATGTAATCATTGTGTAAGAATGTATTTTATTCAAATATTTAGGCTTTTTTCGTGCGGTTACGAATTTAATCAGAAAAGGAGATGAATCCAAATTTTTATAGCCTGTCTGTCCTGTGTAAATGACTGGGCACATTTACCTCCACGCAATATAGCGCTACAAGCACGGGTAATTTACATCTTCATCAATCACATGCAGCCAACCAAATGACTTTAGCAAAGTAGACGGTATTCATCAAATTCAGCTTCAATGGGATTGATGTTGGAGATCCTGCTTCAAAGCCTGGAGTTGTAACATCGACTTCAAACTCATTCAAAACTATCGTAGTTTCATATCCTGTGTAAAAACACTAAAGTTTCAAACTTTTTAACGCCAAATAATAAAATCATTTTTCTAAGCTGAATTTAACAATCAAAACGGCATGAAAATAGTTTTACAAGGAAAACAGAAACAATACAACTGTTTTCACTACTCCAACCAAATCCTTTAACAAGATACAAGAACCTCCTATTTAGAAGATAAAACATGAATTGCTTCTTATCAAGAAAAATGGGCCAATGGGCCTACAATCCTACTTTTTATGCAAGCCGTGGGCTACCACTACCAGAGCTATAGAGCACACTTAAAAACGCATTTGCCCTCCCCAGGGATTCAAGTGAAGAGTTCAAGATTAAACATTTAGGGTGAAGAATGGGTGAAAAACACAGTACATATTTAATTTTACCTGGAAACTACCCAAAAAGTGTAAAAGTACTCTTTCAAACCTTATTTCTCTATGCCTGATATTTCTAATCACAAGCTTCAACCTGCTGGAAATAACGGGAAAGTCAAAGGAGAAGGAATTTTGAATTACGGACTATGACTACTAAAATTTGCTTCATTCCCAGCCTAATAGAGATGACTCAATAAAAGCGATACTGACAAGAAGACGAAGCCCTGAATGAAAACTTCATCTGCACAGAAAGGGGCCGAGTGAATTCGGAAATAGACCTGAACGAGATGGTACGTAGTTAAAGTACTAACTACAGAAGAAAGTCATTGTTTTGTTAGAATATAATAGAACAAAGAAAGGCTCCATAGTTGTATACTACCCACCTAGGCTGATAGATAATGGGACTTCTGAAAAAGGTAAAGCAAGCCGTACATAGAAGTAGTGCTGCCCCCAGTCAGTATTATGATTATTATTAAAGAAGCTTAGGTCTTTGGCTCTTACATACCCTACAAGTAATAATAATATCTCTCTTTAGATTAGGGTGACAGCATATACTATATATAAACTTATGTATTCTGTATCTAACCATCCAAACCAACCAGCTAACTAAGCTGTTATCATAGAATGTGCTGTGGCTGTCAAAAACAGACTATAAGTAACGTTTGCCAGCTAAAATTTTCATACTCTCCTATCTTTTTTCTTATTAGATAGTTACTTACTAACTAAACTAGGAAAACCTAGCTTCCCATATATTTTGACCATATCACTTCCTCAGAAAGATATCTTAAACTGTGTACACACAACAAATCGAAAGTTTCAAACTTACGGAAACCTCATTCTCGACTTTCCCTTTTTTTCTCCTTCCCAGTATGCGTTGTGTGTACATTATATGGATGCAACTCTCGATCCAACTAATTTGGAAAAAGTAGCCAACACGAGTAACTAAAAGATTGTGTTGCTTAGAACCATATATTTTATAGAAAATTCTGTAGTTAGTTAGTTAGTTACTTACAGCTTGCTAAATCGTACAGCTACGTAACATATAAACACTAAGTAGTCCACGGAGCAACTAACTAACAGCCAACCAACTACGAATGCTATCATAGAGGGAAACCCAGAGAGAGATGAAATTTTTGTAGACGGAAACAATGCATCTTGGGATGATTTATGGAAAGCGTTAAAAGTCTCAAACCATATAATATGGAAACAAAGGGAGGAATCGCACGCAATAATTCTCAACGTCAGCACCAGAAGATCGTTAGATTCAAGTGAGGGACACAATGGTGAGTGCCCCGCCTCTTTCAAGTCCACAGTTAACCGATGATATGAGTTCCAGTTCATCTTTTTTTTTTCTCTCAACAAAACAGTCAGTGCCAGGTAGTAAGTATGTATTATCACATTCTCCTATACATTTATATCATACATTTTATATACACTTCCGTACACACTTGCGTCGTTTTTTACCAATCCTTGTAAGTAAGTCTACAGAGCCCTGTATCCTTTCCAGGGAACTAACTAACTGGTATATAAAAAACGCCGGCTAATTCTATCTGTCTACTTTGTCTTGTCTTCTTGAGCCGCTTTCAAGAGTTTCACTGTGGTCCATCCCACTGAATCCTGTCTTACTCACTCATGTCCTCTTATAGTTAGCTTAGCTAGAAGCCACGGTTTTCTACGCCAGGCCACACGTTTGGGTCCAGGCAGAGGGAAAATAATCCCTGAGAGCCAAATTCACTTCAGCTTGTGCCAAAAAACGTTTCTGCCAGTTACTTTGCTAGTTATACACTGCTCCTGGTAGTTAGTTAGTTAGTTTATCCCTTGGTTTTACCATTATGGCACACCTGAGGTTAATCAACACAATAAAAGCCGTTTGCACCAACGATAACTTCATGGGGGAATCAGTTATCTGCACGTCTATAAAAAATGAGGGTGATCAGCAACTTTGTAACTTACTTTTTCATTCAGCCAGTGGAAACAAGGGCTGCGACAAATGATGGATTTACTTGGCAGCTTGCCCCCGTCCTTCAATGAGAATGTCTTGCATCAAGTCCCTAAAAGATTGTTACTTCCCCACTTCCTCTATTACCCATACGCCCTTGTAGGAATTTACTTTCCGAAAAAAACTGTCTAACTACCTGACATAAGAATAGGTGAAAGTCATAGGTATGGAAGGGAACGAGCCGCACTGATTTCTTGCGTGAATGGGATAAGCGGATGAAAAAATCAGGCATGATTCATGATCATGGCTCGATTTTTCATATTTAAATAGACGTAAACTTAAGTTGTTACAAACTAAATATTCACAAACCTTTTTTAATACTTATATCGCCGTAAATGTATTGAAAGGCATCAAATATCTTGGCTACAGCAATGTAGAAAAAATTAATCTAATGCGGTCAAGCATAAAATTGTGTCACGAATGAAGCAAAGTGGAGAGAAAAAAGTTAAATGCCGCACTGAATGCATAATAAATAAAGTATATAACAATCTAAGATGCACTTGCTTTCCATTCACGTACCACACAGACCAGACTGGTGAACTTATTGGACTCATTAAAAGATGACGTTGAAATCAAAAGCATTAATTAGTAATGTTGTCACGTCTCCAAAGTTTTAAAGCTACCTCATGGTTGTTCCCGGTACTTGGGCACACCAAATTAATTGCATTTAATAATTACGCTCACCTTTTGAGACCACGAACCTCATCTAATGTCTGCGCTACTTTCCCATTACGTACGGGAAATAAAGCCCAACCCAACATGTCAAATAAACTAGCATGTACAATGTACAAAAAACCATACACATAGTTTCCCTTTGTCGTTGCTCTTGAACAAACCCAGCTCACTAAAGTTATGCTTGCAGTGCATGCACTGTTTTCAAATTCGCCATAAATTCTGATTATCATTGGTGAATTCAATTTTCCACATTACTATGAGCCCAATGCAATTTCAATACAAGAATTTACTCAACCCTTATCCTATCCAATTTATCTACCCGAACCTTTCACGTTATAGAATTTTGTTATTCAAGAAAATAGGGAACCAATTTAACTCTTTCACAAATATGCACCTAGCACGTAGCACACATCTAATACTCATCCTCAAGCGCTAACTTTAATATCTTTACGATTCTCCTGTACGAAAAAAAAAACGTTTCTATTCTTCCTAATAATTTTCTCCACCAGGCAAAAAACTTTTTTTTAAAATGAAAAAAATTGTGTTTCTTACTGGGACCAAGTTTCCCACGATTTGCATCACTAACCCAGATGAAGCCAGCCTACTGAGGGAATCCAGTAAAATGAAAAACTTGACCTATTTACTTTGGCTGTGCAAAGAGCATGAAACATTGCACTTTAACTTAACGAGCAAGTACTGCTTATCCGCTAAAAGAGGGAAATTATTTGGGTCGCCATCTATGTGCGTACTAGTTAGCTAGTGCCACGCATTACTAACTCTAGAGCAGACGTGCATATAATTTACGATGGTGACCCAAAAAAATTACGTCCTGTTTTCGGATAAAGAATATTTCAATCCATAGAGAATGGAGAAGAGACTACGATGAGAAAACCTATGCTCCTACAGCTCTAATCGATTAGACGATGGCACTATTAGACAGAGAGGTAGTCAGGCTCACCACCATTCTAACCCTTTTTTTGGGCTCAACACACGTATGTAGACATACACTGACATTTCCCAAGCAAGCAAGGAGTGGAATCAAGACGTAATATTTCGTGCCAACGACTCGTTTCTCAACAGCCATCAATGCCTCATTCCTTTCACTCTGTGTAGGTCTCCCAGAGTCAGAATGCAAGGATGCCTGAAGTGTGCTCCAGATGTATGCATAGAATCTGGTTGTGAAAGGAGAGAGACTTTCATCCTTTCTCTCATCATATAATCCAGGAATGAGAAAGAATCTTATTCATGTTGCCCATTCTTTTCAACGAATCCAAGAAGTGGGGACAAAAGCTCAAGCTCTTGTGTAGGCAAAAAAAAAATAACGCTCCCTGTAGTAAACTGATAGCTCAGCTCTTCTTATGCGTCCTCTATTCTGTCTCTATTCATGGAATGATATGCCAGTAGGCAAACAAGCTTTGAGCTCGATTCAAGACACAGCCAATGAACCATTGAGGATACAAACTGACAAGGCCTGATATCCTTATTCTTTTGCCAATTTAGATCGTAAAGAAACCAATGAATGGGAAACTTTGAGTTTTCCCCAACGATTTATGACCTGCTTACGTTTCATCCAAGAATAATTTTCACCCGAGTCAGTCAGTCAGTAGTTTAGCATAATACTTGTGCTCCTTTTATTTGCATGGTGTGCTTTGCAACATTTATTATTTGTCTACTTAATGTTTATATTGGTTTTGTTATAGCAAGTAGATAGCGACTACTGTTGTTACAAACAGTGGTGTTGTTAGCGTCATTGGGAGATGGAGATTTATTTTTGTTTCCAGTCAGACAAATTGAATTTATTTTCCCAACTTTGATACAAGATTAACATATTTTATTCAACTGCTATGAATTATCCTGAGTGTTTAATGAAATTGAGTGACGTGTGCTCATTTCTAATGGAATTCTGGAGTTTACTGATGTGTTATTTGCTATTAGATTGTTCTGCTCAATGAATGGGGCACAGACTTTTGTCTCTTTGTGGAAGAACGCTTGAAATTCTAGAATTATATTCGCAGACTCTTGACAGTGTTTTACTGCTGGCATTCCAAAGCAAATATAACAGGTCTTAAAGCCATTTAGTTTCGATCATAATTAAGTTATAATTTAAGTAGTGATGAACAAAACGGCCACACAAGGAAGATTACAACATGATCCAGACCTTGTGTGCGACTTATAGTTTGGTTAGCCGGGGGCATTTTTTACATCCATCCTATAATATTTCTCACAAAAGAAATAGAGGAATAACTACAATGCACACAAAATCATTACAATTTGTAAGACAAGTAAGACGCAATAAAGGAACCCGAAAACAGATTTTCTCCTTAATAAAGTGCTTAGTTAGTTATTTGCAGCGCACACAAAAAGATAACAAACTATGAGCTGTATAGTTAAGCAAGCCCATTTGGACTCACCACAAGGGGAAATGATGGGAGCCAAAAATGAGATCGGCATTTAGGAGATTGTATAGCCCACGAAACTCTTCAAAAGTGCATCCAAGTTGACTGCCGACTCGGCATTCTTTAAAATTTGGACACGACCCAATTTTTTCTCACATTTATTTAGTGGAGTTTCCAGAACGACAATATTCTCCTGCCTACCTTTCCGGTGGGTTTTATTGTTACTACCACTTTATGCCTAATTCCATTGTTATCACCTAGATTATATGTAATACAATGAAATGTATAAAGTCTTTGAGCATAGTCAAATCTTCATTGTTTGTCTTGTTAACAAGAAACGAATAGTTACAATTCATATTGTGTCTTATCTAATTGCCAAGTCTCTTCTTGGAAGAATCATTCATTATAAAATGAACTAAAGCTATCCAGTCTGCCTGCCTACCTAGCTAACAAAGGCTTCTCACAAACTGCTCGTTGCAGCAAGCCGATGCAACCAGAATCGTTTTATGGGCTGCAAAACTTGGCAGCGACAAACTGATAGGTAACAGAAATTACAGTGAGAATTCAACAAAAAGTAGCAAAGCATTTACAACTTTTAAAAATATGTAGCATACCGAATGACCATAAAATACGAAAATTCAAATTAAAAAACTCGTTTGTGTCAAAAACACTTTTGCGCAAAAATCTGTTGATAAATAGTTTTTTAGGTTTTCTAATTGTTAAAAACTTTTAAAAGACCTTGCATGATTAAAATAAGCAATTTGTCCTCGGCCAGGATTTTTTGAAACTTTCATGAAATTTTCATGCATGCTGATAATTTCTTGAATGGACACCTATAAACTCCCTGAACCTCCTATGAAAATCCATGGATGCATTTTCTTTTGCTCCTATACATTAGATTTTGAGAGATTCCAGGGGCCATTATAGTTAGCTAGTAGTGCATCATTTTCTCACAAGCATTAAAAAATTTTTGGTCCAAGATTTTGATGAAGAGTGTAAGTTTTTTTACAATCCATCCTTCTGATGTATTTTTTTTGTATCTTTTTTCGTCATTTTTATTTGTGTTACTGTTACTGTGTTAGTTTTGCCTTTTGGCTGGAAGGAAAATGAATGAACTTAATCTAGAGTCTTGCATCACGACGTTGGGTTCAAAATACTCACGCTTGAGAGTTAAGCATTACAAAAATGGGGCATAACTTTTAACATGTTTATTGGAGTCCAATCTTACTGGAGCCAACCAAATTCCAACAGGTTTGTAAACCTTGTTAGTTTCATGCCATCATATGCAGTCAGATTGAGGTAATTTCATATGATAGAGGTAAAGCATTCAACTACCTTAGCTCCTAAAAATCACTAGGGAGAATAAAGCTGTTAGACGACCAATCATCTTCAATTGCCGTGATTTAAAAGTTATACCAAAATTTGTTTTCATTTTTGCATTTGACTGAGCTTTAGCCAGGCATGAAAACATTTTCTATCTATCCAATCCAACTGTACGAAAATGAAACCTACTATATAAACGCCGTTAGTAAAGAAACTAAACAATTTTCCAATAATAAACACAACTCTTGTCAATCTTTGCTTAAATGTTGTATCACTGCGGCAGGATATCACTCCAGGACTAATACCCAAAGGTATAATACAGTAGCATTTCAAGGTTTGGGTAAAGCTAAAATTAAGGGGATACCCTTAAAGTTTGGATCTTCCCTATGTTTATGAAACAAAACCAAAGGATACTCAACTTTAGTTTATATAAAAAAGTTGTAAAGTTTAAATATTTTTAAATATTCGTTTCGCAGAAGAAAATAAGTTTGTTCGGATGGAGTTATCCATAAAACAAATCGTGCAGTAGTTTTGAATGAAAAGCTAGCACCATATAAATATTCCCTTACTTTGGCTTTAATAATATCAACATAGTATACTAGAAGTAGCATTAGTGGCTCACTGACTCTAGGCATAGTACATGCCTTTCTCTTCTTATATAGCACGTCCTTTATTGTTTTGGATTTAGGTGTTCAATCTGGCAGTTCAAATGGTACAGAAAGCATGTGAGAGCATATGAAAGCATATGTAACAAGTACATCCCCTTTCTCCCTTGATAGCTTTTAATTTGAATTTTAATGGCTTATATCTATCGGAAGCAGTGATGCCAAAGTTCCAAGAATCATAAATTCTATAGAACCTTTCTCTCCTCTTCCACTGTAGAGAACGAGATTAGCAATACTGCTGTAATATAATGTATTATGGCCGCGTAGTTGATTATATAATGTGATTGGAACTTGTTTTTTTCAAGTAATTCCTATATTTTTGGCACACTCAAAGGAAATGGAAAGTCTAAGAATGCTGGTGTAATAAAAAGGATATAGTTTGCACTTTGAATGATAAAAACAATTGGTGAAGATGAATGTGCAAAATTTTCCCCTTTTTTGTAAACGATAAATATTTTTTATCAATCACATTGATGGGATTGTTGGTATCCAGAAGAACGGAGCGTGTAAAGAACAAATTTCATGATCATTTTTGTTCTGCTGGGTAACAAAAATGAGAAATATGAGTTTAGATATGAGCCTCGATGTTTCCGCTCAGATTGTAGGAAACGCCTTTCTATGCGTTTTCCTATTTTATGGGATAAAAAACCGTAAAAAATACCGCCTACCAATAGCCAAGGGATAACGGAACCACCAAATGACCTTTTCATGCTCTTCTATCTATTTGCAAGTGTAGTAAAATTGATACGGGAGAAGTCTACGGATTCTATTAGAGGCTATTTCTTACCAAGGAACTAAGGCTGCTTTAATCGGATATCAAACACCGTAAATCTTACTCCAATTCCTATGCTGTTGAAATTTTAATAGAGAAATTTAATGTATAAGCAAAGGAACTCTGCACACATAACTAGTACTATTTATCAGGATGTGAATTACAATGATCCGGAACTTGACAGGACTAAAAAAAGTTGAAGCTTCACATTGCTTTTTCCTATAGAAATGGTATAAATACCGGCTTTCACAATTCAAATCTGTGAATTGCTCATGTGAGGCGTGCAACTTGAGCTCACACACGTTCGGGAAAGCTCACGATATTTTATTCAAACTCTTTTCGCACAATTTGGCATCAAGAGTTTACATTCCATTCATTCGTTTTTCCCGTGAATTTTTTATGTCAGAGTTCCCTCTGGAAAATTAGATTAAATAGCCATTTGTGGCCGCATTGAACTCCTTTTGTATATGTTCAAAAAGTAGAGTTTTGAAGTTGGTTTGGATACTTTCAGCTCCCCATGTCTTTAGATTCTTCAATTTATTCCATTCTATTATTTAATTTAAACGAACAAACCATTTCAGCATAGCACATTTAGTTGTATTTTGATTTCACCTTACTCGCTGTTATTTACTTGCAACAAAGTCGCGCATTAGACAAACAAAGTAAAGAGCTGCACTAGGTATTGCTAAGTTTAAATACTTGGGTTTTAAAACCAATATTTAGTTATATTGGTTGGTTAGCATTACAACCGTCTGCTGTTTTGACTTTGCCTGAAGTGAAAGTGCTATCAAATAGGTGAGATAATATAGATAAAATAAGGAAAGGGTGTTTGGTCTGTTTTCAGAGTGATTTTACCATCTAGTCTATTGTGGATAGCTGGAAGGTACATACTGATTAGTATTTAGAGAGCTTTATGGGTTTCCAACTCAAGTGAGTGAAAGTGTATGCACTTCCACAGTGCATAATATAATGGTGCATGTAGTAGTACGTATGTACGTACAGGCAAGTTTGTACAGGATGCAAACTTTCATTATACAGCCACGTTATACGTTTTAGCAAAAGCCTTTCTATTGTGTAATTTTCTGATGAGTATGATGAAAAGAAAGCAATTTATTTTGAATCTTGATTATACAAAGCTCGTGTTAAAGTAGACATCGCCTTTTTCTAGGCGGACAGCGCACATTGTCTACAAGTTAATTTTCAAGTGCGTCTTCTTTGCTTACATAGTAAATGGATTTCAATTTATGTTACCCTTCATTGCCTTACTAACTACCGAAGCTGACAGTTTTTAATTCCTTTTCTGTCCCACTACTTATACTATATATTTGCAAATCTCATTATATGAACTTTAGCCCTGCCCAAAAAATGACCAAGTTGAATATAAAGTAAAAAGATGAAGCAACATTTTTTGCTTATATTATTTTCCAGTGTAATGACTTTCACCATCAAACCTAGCATTTAGCATAAATCCAAGTTTGCAAAGAAGGATTCAAAAGACTTTTCCTTCATCTGTCAGTTTACGTTCATAAAAAGAGTTTTTTTATACGACTGTTTTAAAAATCTAAAACCACAAGATTTATAAAGGTCATCATCATGCTGATCATATAATATTACTAAACTTGAGCACAAAATCCCACGATCATACAGTAAACGACCAAAAATATTTTAAAAAGCCATACATACGTACACACTGGTAAAAGAATATCCAACTCATGATGATATTTATATTCTACAACTAAATCTGGTAGAATGTTCCATGTCCTAAAATGTAGGACCTTGTGCACATGATTTACACAAATATACACAAATTGAGAAGAAAAAATTTGAACCACAGTGAAAGTGCTACAGGATACCACTAATAGAAACCCGTGTTGTAGGCCTAAGTAATCCAGAAGGAATTTTGTGAATAAAACTGAAGTAAAAGTTATGACTTTCCATTGATGTGGCTCTTTCTTTGTATCAAGAGAGAAAGCTCTATAAAATGAATAAAAAGAAAAAGCATCCACATGGCTATATGCTTTTTATGCAACATTTCCCGTCAAGCGTCACTGACTATGTATTTTTTCTCATCCTTTTATACTTGGCGAAAAAAAGTTTTTTTTTTTAAAAAAGGTCTCATATAGCGCTCATACTCATAAGACTTTTATCCCATATCATCAGCTATTCTTTTTAATAGAAAAGTTGGCGAGCAGTGTCCCTATTACCACTCCTGTCTTCAAACTCACCTATAAATCATGTGCCACACTGGGGCACAAGATCATTATCGTATGAAATTCTCTCATCAAGGAATTTATACTTTTTCCAGGTATAACAAATGCTGACAGGAAATTCGTGATTTCTTACCTTTCTCTCCCACAAGTCAACAACTTTAACTATGATGACTACTAACTCTTTTCTCCAACTTTAGATGAGGTTTTTTTCTTCTTTTTTTCTGCGTTGCTCCAGCTGTAAAGCAAACTACTATAGCTCGTAGAAACCCTCCAGGTTTGTTTATAGCACTGTGCATTCAGTTTTTCTTTGTTCACAATTCTCATTTACGTTCAAATGGGAGAGACAGTCTGCCCAAATATGTACCTTCTTGATGACTCTGTCTAATGCAAATAGAGTTTCCCATTGTAATCATCAAATTCTAGTTTGTACATAACAAATGTGTATTATACTTGTGTACAATCCATTGCCAGCTAACTAATGAGGCTACTTGATTTATTACATCTATTTGGTTTCAAAATGTTTGAGATGACAATTACTCACACAATGAAAATTGCATTAACTCTGAGTCCATACCAGAAGGAATATTTTTGGTGCACACATCCATTCATTTTTTTTGGTACGAAATGAATTATACATAAAACCATGCAATAAATCTGTTTTCAAACATCCGAATGCCATAGGAAGTAAAGCTGTGCAAACTTTGACATGGAGAGGACTACATAAGAAAATATTGCAAATCAATTGTGAGCCAAAATTCCATGTCTAAAGATAATATCGCTGTTGTAGCACAATTACAATGTGAGTACCCAGACTGTAAAAATTGTTTCCGAGCACATAAAATGCATCATTGTCATATAGAACAATGGCCTGTAACCCTCATAGAATGGGAAGACACAATGGGAAAACTACTCGTTTCAATCATGTGCAAAAATTAATATTCTTTCCACATTTTTCTTTTATACACAATGTACACAAGTCCCAAAGCTATTTGAATACTACAAAAAGATTTCATAATGGAACAGATGAGGGAAATATCTTTATCTTTTTTTAGTGGATTCTTTTTTTTATATTCTTATTCCTTGGGTCTACGAACTCACTCGATCTCATGAATCTTGAGCACAAGGCAAGGCAGAAAGAACAATTGATGACAGGAAGTTAGATGCGGGATCTTGCAAAACTCTTTCATCAACTGTCGCATTCACAAATCGCATTGTGCAAAGAACAAAAGATTTCCCCTTATTTATTCTTCTACAAGTTTTACTCATCATTTCATTCCTTTACAGTTTTTTTCCTCATTGAAATTATTACATATAGTTCCTATCTACACAGTATGCTCTCAAAGTCAACGTGCAGTACCAAAAATACACTAATAAATGGGACCAAAGCTCCACCTAAAAATAGTCATTACATTCATTATAATGTTCTCAGAAGCCATTTCATTTTCTCCGCTCATTTTTTTTTAGTTCTTTTCATTCCATACTATTTCATTGATTAAAGATGCATCATGCTGTCTTGCTCTTATTGTTTGTGACAAGTCAGAGTTCACAGCAGGAACGGGTTGGTCCATACAATTTCCAAGTAGGTACGATTTCCAAGTAATCCAAGTCTCAAACCAAGGCTTGGAACATGGAAATGAGCTCACAAGGAAATCCAAAAAGCTTGTCAGACTGTTTGTTACGTACTTAAGAGTTAAATGTGGTGATAATCTCTTCTAATGCTAACATAAATAGACTTTTTTTTGTCTTAAGCTCCTCTTCAACAGCTTCCAGGAATCATGAAAACCTACAATGTTGGCATACAAAAACGTGCCATATTATATCCAAATAAATATATACACTTGAATGCCACACTTCTTTATCCTCGCTATTAAGAAAACAAAGAATTTAATCCTCTAATAAAAAATATTTTATTTCCAGTTCATACACAATTACTCTCACTAAATAGCTTAGTTAGTCGCTCACTAACTAACTAAGCATTAGTAATATACCCGATTAAAGCGAGTGCAGTTTTCATGCCCCATTGCATGGCACAAGTCTTGTGCCACTTTGCTTTTTCTAGAACTGCCAAAAGGGAAAGTCACAATTGGAATGCTTGTTTCACCGTAAACAATAATTCACAAGTTGACAATACATTTTGGGTCAGACTTTATACTTATCGAATAAGTAAAGTGAAAGAAAAAGCTTGGCTTTTGTCAACCAACTTTTGTTAAGGGTAAACAAGGAACTATGATCGCACATAAATGTTAGCGAATAGTAGCTTGAGCCCCACCATAAAGTTAATATAAACATATTTGATGCTCCCATTGTTCTTAATGGGATGGAATGCAAGACTGGGAAAAACAAGTTTGATACAATGGAACCACCCAAGAAAATAAGTACAAGCTAAGCAATACGTAATCAACAAAGTTGGCCGGTGAAAGTTGTTTGAGTGTAGATTAGTACAGGACGCCCATTGTGCTTTCCAGAGAATAAATATTGCCTACGAGTAAACTGTGAACAAGCAGCAAGCACGACGATAGCTTAAATGGGAAACTGTTTTCTAAAGATGGATGAAAGGGAAACTCGCTGACTCAAGTCCATAGAAAGAGATTGGATCCACAGACTCGACAAGACAGGAGACAATTTCTTTTAATCAAAGTCCAAGTCCATATCCTTATGTAACGTTATTGGCTAAATAGCGCTAACTCCTGATATAATGAATGATCAATGTGCCGCAATACTTTTTTTCTCAATACTATAAAAGGCTTTAGCGTTCAAATCAACTACCGATACACATATAAACACACGAGTTTCTGTAAATCGATCTTAAAAAATGTGAATCCCCTACCTAAGTTTTTTCCTATCACTATGTTAATCTTGTAAACCACAAAAGGAAAGATTAGTTGGTATCCTATAAATACCAGTACAAAAAACAAGGTGATATCAGATACACCTGGATGGGAATTTATCTATCCTAGTGATTAATCAACGGGAAAAAGGCGGATTCATAGCCCCTTGTATCTTTTTTCTCTCCTTTAGGGAAAACTTGAATAGAAAGTTTAGCTGAGCAAGTTAATACCTCTTACCCATTGTGCTCCGTTCAGGAAGAATCAAAGAAGTGTAAAAATTGCTCCCGGTCATTTTTCACTTATACTATCCTATACTATTCCCTTGGGATAAACACTTTCCATACATACATGCGAACCACACTCTAATAGGATTTATCCAGTACAGTTGTATTACATGAGCCTAGTTAGTTACTAACTAACGAACTAACTAACCTAATGATACGAGCTGTTACTGATAGCTTTTGATTTCCTCAATGGGTTCCAATAGATGCCCATTATGATATGCCGCAGATAATTAAGTCGTGGGAGCCACTAATTGCCATATTCTGGCTACTTAAATAATACCACTATACACACGGGTAGCTCAAGATTATCACATAATGTGTGTGTGATTTGGGCACAAGTAACAGGGATTATGCCCGTGGATTTGAGTGAACTCTAACTTACAGACTGACTGAGAAGACCAAGTTTATTTACAATGATGGTGAAAGTCTCAAGAAAGTAAGTATCCAAACTAACTATAACTAACTGAACTACACAAGAGTTTTCGGTGAATGCAAAAAAGGGTGCTAAAGTATGTTCCGTATTCACATGAGGGTAAAGGAGGAAATTTGGGCAACCAGAGGACATATTAAGGGAGATAAGAAAAAGAAATGAATATGGAGTTAGGTGGCACGGTGTGCTCTACCATGTACTATGTATGTATGGTGGTGCCCATGAGGGTCGTTTTCCCTCCATTGTGTCAATATGCATAAACTCTCGACACATCTCTTTTTAGTTTCATTAGACTAATCAGACTTGAATGATGGGGTCCTACCTCCTTATCTATATGGGAAGTGGCAACTAATTTTAAAAGCTCATTAACCTTGGAAATTATCAGGTCATTAGTGCTGTCACTGTAGGGAACCTATGTGACACCCGAATGGGCATGGTAGCCATGAAATAAGTATGTGGTAGTGGGTAGTTAGTACGGGTTATGGACAAAAGGGAGTATTTTTTATTATTGTCATTAGTTAGCTGGCACGTGTGCAATGGAGACCATTTGGTGAAGTTATGAAAACATTAAGGCAACCGAACTGACTGAGTTTTCCCCATTCAATGGAAGGGAGTAAATGATGCAAAAAAATTAAATCTTTTATTTTCTGCCTCGTGTATGCATTCTAATACAAGAATGACAGAGGGAATATGAAATGATTAAAGAGGTTTGGTGACACGAAGCAATATTTCAAGAAAATTCAAATTATGCATTCGATATGCACTACAAAGACGGCTTAATTGCTTCACTAGTTGTATGAACCAAGCAACCCAAAAAGTTAAGTAGTTAGTAAACTTTTGTGTAAGAAAAGGAAATCTCATTCATATGATAAATTATATCGTTTTTTATTTCCCATATATTAGATTGGTGGGAGGCTAGTTTACAGTAATAATAGAGTTTTCCCACATTTTATGGTAATGGAGCGTCTGGTGTATAAGGTTAGAGACGACATTTGCGAAAAGTTAATTTCCTAGATGATTTCATTTCTTTGTGTTTAGTGCCCACTTAAAATTACCTTTGACTCTTTCTAAGAGGGGAAAAATGAAAGACTACAGGAATAAATTAAATGGAAATCATTTTGTTTTCAACTTCCTTTCATATTCAAGTTGGATGATTAGGTAAGTACAGTTATTTTCGAAATTAAAAAGTTAAGCTTTGCATGTTATATTCTATATGAAGCACACAAAAGATCAAATAAAACTACTCTGGAAACTTCTACAGCCTCCAAAAACATTTCCTATCACCTAACAATTGTTAATTTACTCAAAATCACAAATTATCACCATAACTCATCTCTTGGGAAAATACGAGACACTTTCACTTGGTCAGCGATAAAAAGAAAATTTGCAGGCTGTACAAAAAGCCAACCTACTGTTCTTCTCATTTTTGTCCTACTACGCACAAAAAAACCCATTAAATCTGCTGTACAAACTGCAATCTCCTCACGAAACACTCAGTCAGTATTATATCATTCCCTGAATACAGTCATTTAGATTTACTAGACTGCAGTCAACTCATTTATTTCACTCTCCGACTCACACGTACACAATAGCAATAATGACTTTGGTTTACATGATTAGTGAAAGGGATTGATACTACACGTTAAGTTCGCAGTCCTTTTAGTTGCTGTTAAGTCGGCTATTTACATGGTTTGTCTACCGCTTTAACAGGCAGGAATCACAATACCGTCGGGCATACTAAATGCTGTAAAATGCAGAGCAACTAATGAGATATGAGAACGTGACTGCTCGTCCGTGAACCTATACAGACTGACTAAGCGGGAGAGAAAAGCAATATTTATGCTCACTTTGACGCCGTCTATTCCTAATGTTTCTCAGATAACACTGTTATAACGACTTGTATAATAACTAATTGAACAAGAATCCTCCGTATTATGCGCTTATACATTCCTAAGTAATGATCAGTCGCACGCAACAAGATGGCTATTTACACGGAATTAGCATACATTATTTTCTCTGATTCATGGTCAGGCTGAATCTTCAGGCAGGGTAGTAGATAAGACGTTTCTGAAATGAAATCCTGAGTGAGTGACTAAAATTAATACATGGATTTAAAATTTGGAACAGAACAATTCGAAATGAAATGTGTTTGTAAATATTTGTCAATTTTCGTGAGCAATCGAATTCATTTTTTACGGCCTTTCAAATATCCCATTTTCTCTATTCAAAGGCATTTAAGCTATAGGAACCCAAAGTAAATAATGTGCGGAAGTCTGCTCCCATCTGAAAGTAATGTTCAGTACAGCTTGCGTACCCATTAACTCTATTGTTTTCCAATGCTCCAAGTTTGTGGTGGAGCTCACTGAAAATAGATAGCGTTTGCTTGCTTGCTCTATATTGCGATTACACAGGGATTTTCCTTTTAAAGGATATGCTTGTTTTATTAAGGACTGGAACTAACTAACTAACGTATTTACGTCAGCTAGCTCAAATAATTTTTGTTTGTGAACTGGTTATAGTCCACTTCGAGGAAGGAAAGCGGTCCACAGTTATAGGCTCCATTGAAATATCGCAAATGTAATGCATTCATGAATTTTAATGCAAATTACATCAATTTGAACTGTACATTACCATTGATTCGCTAAAAATCAACTGTGCAACGCATAATACACGGAAAAGTCGTTGCTGTGAAAAGACAGCTGCCAGGTCCACTTGACTTCTCCGTCTTCCAGTTGTCTTGGTGAAATAAATGAAAGGATTGACACAGACATCTGTCTGTGAGACGAGTCCAGCCTTTAGTTGTCAGTGCACCCAAGTAGAGCCATAAACGTAACATTTCCCCTAGTTGACAATGATACTTTATTTAAAATCTAAAGCCATGAACGTATAGTTGCCATTTGAAAACTTGTTCACTGCTGTGTTCATTCAGTTCGTCAGTCAGCGCATACTGTAAAACTAAAAGTAAACACGCAAAATCTTATATTTGTACTCTAATTTCAAAAAACGCATGCCTCCATAATGTAAAAAGTAGCTCATCTCATTCCGAGTGTGAGGCCATGTGCTACAAAAGTTTCGATCAAAGTTCTCTCTTTCTTGTCATCATTGAGTTTTAGTATGGATGATTTTCATTGACACACTATGACTCTGTTTTATAGCTAAATTGCCATCAAAATCTCCCCCATTGTCAGCCAGTTGTTAGTATATAGCAAAGAACCTTGGCATGGGCTACTGAAACTGTATAAAAGCTCTTGTGCACATCAACTTGCCTTATCTGAAATGTGTGTGTGTCACTGGGTGAGCCAAATGTCCATGCCATGTACTAGAGAGGAACCCCAAGCAATTGCCATATGTCTAACTTAGGGTGACGTAAACTCTAGGAGGATTAATCACTTAACACGGGGTAATGACCAAGTCAGTTGGGCAAACTTGTATAGAATAAGAGAGCTTATGTTGTCATTCCGTGTAGAGAGCAAAAGTCCGATTTCTCTCGACAGATTAGCGACAGTTTGCATCCGTTTCCACTGGTGTAGTAGGTAAACGAGAAAATTTTAACGACCAAAATGCTCCATGCGTTTTTTCCTTAGATTAACAGTGGAGCACTCTCTTGAATATGAGCAAATTGGTGTTAATGGGTACTAAAATGTTTTATATCCTGACTGTGATTGTCACATTAACTGCACGAAGGATGAAATAGTACAAACTAGGGTGGATTGCAAGTTTTCCCCAAATAACTTTAGAGCTTGGCAATTTTTCTCCCTATCAGAAATCAATAGCGTTTCCTTTTACTTCAAACTTTGTACGGAACAGTTGTAAATTACTAGTAGTAAGAAATTGCTGTCAATGTGGAATAGGAGTCCATGGGCTTTATAGACAGTATTGGAAGATTTACGGTTCCTATAATTTGGCCACTTGATGTCATTTCCAGCTCCCAATGCTTTCTCATTTGTTAGTTATGAGTTCCAAACAAACACACTCGAACGAAACTCTTGGAATAGCTAATACCTGGGCGCATTGTTTCCACCCAAAAGTTGCTCCCAATCACAAAACCTGTAACAGTAGTTGTAACAAAGGTGTAGTTTTCATTAGTATTATACGCATTCTAAAGGCTCAATTATATTTCGGTTGCCAACAAAGGTTTTCAACTCACTCATCCGTACTCTCCTTTCTATTTTATGCCTATCTAGTCACACGAATTTATTGTTGTTTCTTGTAAACGACGAGTTTGCACCGTGACCTTTTGTAATTAAAGTTTCATGTACAATGCCGGTCTCCAAGAAACAAGATATTACGACTTTTATTAATCTCTTTAGAAGATTAAACGTAACAAAGTTGAAGCTTTTTCAACATTTTCCTCTCATTGCAAGCATACAATTTGCTAAAAGTGGAAACCAGTATTTCCAGATACAGAGTCGAGTTGGCTGAATGACTTCTTAAAAGAGCTTGATAAATCCTGGACTAATTAATTAAGTTATGCAAAACTCCCACGGTTTGTTTATTTTGATATTCTTTACAAAAACAAACGCCCATTCTTCAGCCAGAAATTCTAACTATTAGTAAAGCAAAAAATTAATCCTCACAAAAAATAGATTACACAATTCATACTCGCCATTTCATTCTGTACCAACCAAGTATAGTAGTACAAGTCAAATCAGTGGAACGGTAAGTTTATCTTTACACACTGGGAATGATACACTAAAAATACGTCAAAAAAGAAAGGATACAACTAGCCAACTGCACCGTTTTTTTTCTACTGTCTGTATATGAGTTATGGAATCAGGAGGAAAAGAGGATGATGATAATCATGTCGTATACAAGTTACCATCATTTTTTCACTCCACTTGACGTATTAAAGTGCGGCTGTGCTTTAATATCACAACCAACTACATCATCTGTAGACACCAAGTCTTATCTTGTCGAGCCAGTTAGAATCATCATCACAAGTTTAAATAAAAAGAAACACATTACATGTACACTAAACATAGAATTGAAAAACTGCTATTCTTTGCTATGACACAAACTGGTCCCAGAGGTGGGATTTTATTCTCAACTGTCAAAAAACGTTCAAAAACTTTCTGACGTGTATATTCCGTCTAAAAATTCGACCATCAACTATTGATTTAATCCACAGACGAAACAAACTATCGTCTTATTTCTTACTAACCAACACAAAAGTGTAAAAAGATTTTTGTTCCCATTTGAATGCTGCTATTGCTATATCTAGCTTGCTTACTTACTTTAATACTGTGAAGAATACATATTTGCAAGAGCAGGATATATGAGTATTATGTGGCTTCCTTCATTTCTTCCGTCCAAGTATTTATGTGAAAAAGTGTGAGGCAAAAAAGGGGAGCACAGTTCCTAATGTCCCCGTACTCTCTACTTACTAGTTAGTGACTGACTGTTAGCACAAGAAGGAGAGGAAAAATGTACTCATGCATTTACAGATCTGTTTTCTGTAGATTTGTTCACCGGGTACCCGGGTAGTAGCACTGCATAGTATGTTGTCTGTTCCCTACTGGATGACACAAGAATGATAAATGTGCTCATACCACAGAAAGCATTTATGACGCGTTCCTTTTTTCTCTGTCTACGTAGTGCACAAGAAGCCGACAACACACACACACACAGATATTTATAGACCAAGAGAGCCAATATTGTATACGATAATTTGTTTCACGTTTAGCTGTTTATGAAATTTTTGTGTCACTCTCAAGTATGTCTTGTGTACAATACTTGAGATTTTTTTCTCAGGTCATAGACATACTATACTATATGTAAAAGTTTGGTTGGTTGAAGCGACCAATATACCAAGTGTATTGTGTTCCATACTGTTTGCAAGTATTTACAAGTTGTGGAGCCAAACGTCATTTGTGCTCTCCAAGAATTCATCCCCTTCTAGTATTTCCATTCCAGACGGCCTTATAAATAAATCTTTGTGGAAGAAACAATTCCAATGTCTTGGGCTCCATAAGCGCTCGCCGCCTTTTTCCCTTTTGTCACTGTTCTTAAATGGCTTCTTGGTACAAAGCATGGGAATGCAAAACTTGTCTTATTATTATTATATTTGCCCACTCGCTCTATCGCTAATGCGTCAACGAGCTGCTAATGCTAGTGTCACTTTGGACCCATTATTTGTGAGCCCTGTTATTATTATTATTATTAGTACTTGTATAAGTGGGTAACACATAACATTACATAAATTCATCATTTTTAACACTACAGGCTCCTGCAGTAAAAACAAACCGTGCTAATGCAGGCATTAATTATTACCAACTTTTTTCTCATTTTACACGTCACACTCTAATAAAATGGATACAGCCTCTGCACGCTCTTAACTTATGTCAGCTAACCATTTAGTAGTTAGTAACACCAACTATGCTTCAACTAACTAACTATCACAGTCTATCTGTTTTCCATTAACAGCACACTTAAATAAACATGAAAACGGCCCACAATCACTTGGCACTTACATGCTCTAGCATTGCTCACTTACTTGTATCCAATTTTTTGCCTCTCAGTGTCTCATACAATAATGTAATTGGACGAATCTGTTAGTTATCTATTTTCTCAAAGAGCTAAATCATGCCATAATCATTCATGTTTCTCCCGCTTGTCGTAAATTATTATTAGTTTTGTTAGCAGTTGGATGACATGACAAGACAATGTGTTGGTGAACGGGTTAAAAGCAACATTTGTGCCCCTATTCCCAACAACTAAATAAGTATCTATCTGTCCTCATGTTCTAATCTGATGACACAAGCAGAGAGAGAAAATATTTTCACATTCTAAAAAAAATGTGCACTAAACACTTCTTTTGTTCACACATGGATGCATTAGCATCATCATTATGCAAACACGAACCCGTATACACGACATTATGATTTTTTTCCCCTGCCATCATCATCATCATAAATTTCTTTATCTTGTGTCGTACGTGTGTGCAAACGGTTTAAACACAGTTGCTTAGTTAGTTGCTTTTGCTTATCTGGTGGCAGATCTAATGCATTTTGGGTATGCACAACTACGTAGAGCGTAAGGAAGTAAAGGATGGAGCCAAGCACAAGTGACAAATATTGGAAAAATTATTGCTGAATTCATAGATTTCATGTTTGAATAGAGGAGTGTGTCTGTGCATGCATGGCCTATGGTATGCATGAAGTAGGAGACGAACTCAAGTGTCATCACTAGTTATGAGTTGACAAAGAAGATGCGGGCGTCAGCATCCTGACATGAATGTCTCTCTTCACTTGGCCAAGCAGCCACTTGTATTTCCATGTTCAAGAGATGAAAAGATTTCTCTTTTTCCTGGCCTTTCCATCATCATCATCTTTGGTCCTTTTGTTGGTCTCATTGCAATCATGTTTCTCACAGATTCACTAGATTTCCCACACGTAATTTAATATAGCAAGTCGTCGTGAAAGCTCAAGGCGCAGTCAGTCACGCTTTAACTGTCCGGTCTTTCACTCCAGTCATGTGTGAAACTTGCAGTTCTTAGTCCTGTAGAGGTGTCTAGTACTATAGTAGTAGTATATTCTATAAGCCTGCTGTTCGTTAAAAAAGAAATTACCCTTCAAAATATCTGCAGTTAATGAATTATTTGTAAAATCCATGATGTAAGTGAAATGAATAACTGATTGTGAGTGGCGCAGAAGCTGTAACATTTATATCGGTGATATGTTGACTTGACACTAAAATGTAGTCAATAACTTGTCATCATGTCGTATGCACATTTAGTTTTGCGATATTTATAATGATTGATTTAAACAAATTGCGCCATCAAGAGATTTGTTTCATTAACCTTTACGCTACCACCACCTTCTATGAAAGGTGTAATTATTTCCATGGCAAAGACCATGCACTGCTATAGAAGGTAAAAATTAATTTTGCTTCGAGCCTATCAACTTCTATGCTATGCGAAATTCGGTTTGCATGGATACCTGCCACCTTCAATACAAGGTGGGAACAAACAATGCTAAAAGACCACCACCTTCTATGCCAGTTTTACTCTTCTTGATTTTTAAAAATTGCATATTTTGCCGTATGTTATCTAAGTTGGCCACATAAAATGGACCACCAGTATATGGAAAATGGTGAGAATTAGATAACAATGTTTCATACAATAATTTCATGATGTTGAGACATACCATATTATTTATATAGTATCCGAAGAAATTTACATGGACGCGCAGTCCAATTTCAGCTCAGATTTTGAAATGTCAGAGGATGAAGGCGATGATGACCGAAATCCTGATGTGGTAAACGAGTCTGGCGATATATTTTCCGACGAGGAAGAGTTGTCTCCGATTGCTCCACCCGCAGCAACAACACAATGGATGTGGTCTAAAAATATCAATTTTCAACCACAACTTTATGATTTCGATGAAAGAGCCGGATTGAAACCCGAAGTAATTGCCGCGTTATCAGGAGACCTCAGTCCTTTGAAAATTTGGATGTACTTCATTGACGATGAAATGATGAGTGAAATATGCCATCAAACTAACTCCTATGTAGCCCAAATTCAGAGTTCAAATTCCACAAAACTTACAAATTGGAAACCATTGGAATTGTCGGAGCTGAAGAGATTTTTTGGAATCCATCTACTAATGGGACTAATATGGAAACCCGCACTGAAAGACTATTGGTCGGTAGATCCGATAATGAAGACACCAATTTTTAGCCAAATGTTCAGCCGCTCCAGATTTGAAGACATCCACAAGGGGTTACATCTTGTAGATAACCAGAGTCCAACAGTATTGCGAACTGACCGCTTTTGGAAACTTGGAAAATTCGGTGACCAGTTGATGCAGAAATTTCAAAATATAGTTACGCCGGGTGAATATTTGTCCGTGGACGAATCGCTTCTGAAATTCAAAGGACGATTAAGCTTCAAGCAGTACGTCCCTTTTAAAAGAGCACGATTTGGAATAAAGTTTTTTGGTCTGTGTGATAACGCAACGAAACTTTTAGTAAACTATGTGCCATACCTGGGCAAACATTCAAATATTGGATTGCAGGAACACAAAAAAGAATTTGGGCTTGGTGGTGCAGTCGTATTGCATTTAGTAAAAGACTTTACCCACTGCTTCCGTAAAATTTGTTTTGATAACTGGTTTTCTAGTCCAAAATTAGCTAACAAGCTTCTAGCTGTAAATACATACTGTCTGAGTACAGTCAGAAAGTCGAGAAAAGATATGCCCAAACTGACAGGAAAACTGTCCAAAAATCAAGTGGAAACCTACGTTTCAAATGACGCTCTTCTCGAAAGATGGCAAGATAGGCGGGAAGTATTAATGCTCAATACATTCATTCCACATCGGATGACCCCAGTCACAGCTCAAAATCCCAATAACAGCCGAGATAAGCCAGCGTCTGTATTGAAATATAACTCAGAGATGGGAGGTATTGACCAAGTGGATCGACAAGTGAGAAGTTACGAAAACCAAAGAAAATCCATCAAATGGTACAAAAAGGTTTTCTTCCATTATCTAGACTTGGCAGTCTATAATAGCTATAGAATATGGAAAATTTTGCATCCGCAATCAGCTATGACATACAAAGCTTTTCTCTTGTCTGCAATTCATGAGCTCTTGGAATCTAACCCCCCAGCGCCATCTACTGCTCGATCTCATTTATGCCAAGCGTCAGTACTAAGAAGAAGTGGGAGCCATTTTCCTGCCTCGGATGGAAATAAGTTTCTGGATTGCGTTTTATGTCGTCTAAATGGTAAGCGGAAGCAAACTGCCATCAAATGCTCAACCTGCGGAGTTTATTTGTGTGCCAAAGGATCCCCCTCTTGTTTTCAAATTTACCACACCACACCTAAATTGCCTAAGAAGAAACCTAATAATTCTTCGCCTAACAATAGCTCCACACTTCAGTTTTCCATTCTTAATCTTAGTCCTAATCCCTAAATACCTGCTTTTTTATGTATGCTATGTTATATAGTTTAAAGCAGCTCATTGTGTTGTTTATAATAGTTATTGAAAGTAAATAATAATAACGTTCTTTAAACGAAAATGCCTGGGAACTGGAGATTTTTAATAATATTAAGGTGTTGGCTATAGTTACCATTCTTAAATTCATCATTTGGCTGCTGAAACTCCATTTTAAACATTTTTTCTGGTAGTCAAGGAAATTTTATGGTCGTACATTTCCGGTAGCGTAAGGGTTAAAAAGTGAGTAGTAGGCAAATATTGAATTTAAATATTGCAAAATATTAAATATAGTAAATACACCAAAAATATAGCATTGTAGTGCAGCTTACTATTTTACATAGAGTGGGTGAAAAATCTTTCGACTGAAAATTTCCAACCAGTGTTCATGTTTTTAACTGTAACCAACAGTAAAACAGGTAAAAAAGATATTTTTGGAAAACTAAAGCGAACCATGATAAACCCAATAAAATACATTTGATAGTCCCGGTCGACTTAGCTGTTAGTTGGACTATCTTGAACGTTGAGCCTAACAGAAAGGTATATTATTGAGGGTTGTGAGCGAACATTAAAGCTACTATAATAAATTGAATCTCGCTCGCTTCAATGATCAATCCATTCATTCATTGATTTCGTATACCTTAAGTTGTTTGCTTCTCACCACCATTGGCTTAGAATCCATTTCTATGGGCATATTTTGCCGGGGATCCTATTGAAACTGTCCTGATTTATGGTTATCACTCAAACTGTCAGCTACATGGAAATGAAAATTAATGCCCACAGAGATGCCAGATTACAGCAAGAAAATAGTGACTGCACGCTAACGTAATATGTGGAGCCACGTCAAGATTTTTTTTTCATCTTTTTATTCCAGTTTCCAATAATATATAAGTACCCCATGTTTGCTTGTGGATTGAATGCCTTCATATTGCTTTTTTTACACGTGCACATCAAACAGAGTGCAAAACAAAATGATAGGTTGCGTGTGCATATTTTTTCTATTCATATGCTCATGCATCTAGATACAATGAGGTGTCGTAAGAGACATCAATTTGTTTTTTTTCACCGTTCCGTTGATGAATCCATTCGGAGATGCCAACATTAATTTATTTGCTTTCATATTTCACTGTACGAATTACTGCCGCTTTTTTATACCTTCTTGTAGAAAAAGGATGCGCAAATTAATCATTGATTTCTTTCAGGGATTCAAGCTTCCCCGCAACTGTACTATCTCTTCTACACCGATTCTATTAAAAAAGTAATTGGACAAAAAAAAATATCCTACGTCTCATATTTATTCTCACATCATTAAAGTGAACATAATTCAATGCAGACAATGCTATTAAATCTGTGCTTCAACATCCCCATGCCCCAGAGTAAACTCATTTCCCACATTTCAATAACTTGCTACAGGTACATACATTGGTACATTACATGTAATTGAATTCCAGTCCACATGTCATTACTTTCTCTAATTTTCCATTGAATTCACTCTGGAATCCATGTGTGCAGTGAAATAGGGAAACAAATTGCCAACTCGTGACAATTAATTTCATGGAATTCTATAACTTACATTTGAACTCTAAATTCAGTAACGGCAGCTTTGAATGAATCCTTGAACTAATCCTATTGACATTCGATCCAACTAAAGAACCGTATGGAGGACTCATCTTTTCCTACTTATTCGTACCTTACAGAAACGTAGCATTCCGTACTTCGTGGTTTGCATTCCTAGTGGCCATCTCTGTCCACAATCTTATGCATGTGCACGTTGAATTGATTTGGGAATTTTAAAGCACTTGGGGAACGCCAAGGTGTTGCCCAAAAAACTGTTTTCAGAGCACGTCCTATCTCTTCATCACTATATAGGTGGGCCATGTAGATAACGAAACTAGCAACTTGCATACTAAAACTGCTCATTACTTCGGGTTATGAGAGCGCTAATGAAGTTTTCATTTCAACTCGACTCAAAGAATTCATTTGCTGCGCGAGCATATGGTATTTCCTACTTGCTTGCACAAACTGAATCTTTAATTTATAAACCAATAAAGCCCTATAACCATTTGTATATCATGGATGAAATGACTTCGATGCATACAAATATTCGTATTCATTTGCTGCATCACAATTGGGAATCAAAACTCTTCATTTTAAGACTCTATACAATTAAATAGCTCCAATTTACCTCTTCAAACACAAGCACTACATATAACAATCTCATTCTTTCCGACTATGGGCAACTAACACAGTCTAAAACATAACATGCAGAACTGACAGACCATAAAATTTAACGTTGGTAAACAAACTATACCACATGTACTAGAGGGAATTACTGACTGACGGAGACTGACTGATGTTCACATATAACAAATGAGCTGTCTTTGATCCACACAGGGTTTAATTCTTATAGATAACTTTAAGTTAAGTTGCAAAATACCCGCTTCTGAGTTTACTCTTAACTATCTAACTGCAGTAACTCACATTAGAATCCACCTCCGCATAATAATAAGACATGCACCAAATCTGCTCCAGTATAATAAAGAGGTAATGGGAGGAGGACGACGCACGTAATTACATAAGTTTAGTTAGTTAGTGAGATTTTATACGGCGTCTCACTTGAGCCAGAACAAGTGATGGAATGTATACAGCACCATACTAATAAACTAGTAACTATATTTTTCAGTTGGTGCGTGCATACATCATCCTCATGCACCATTGGTTTCCATGCATGTGCGGCCTGCCAGCCGAGAGTGCACTTTGACGAGCGCTGGAATGAAAAAAAGCAACTCATGTCTTTTTGCCGGATCGTCCATATGCAATGACAGACACAAATGACACACACAAGTGAAAAGAAAGCATGCAACTAACTAAAACTAACTGTATAGTATATGTTTGATTGAGTGAGTCAAGTAGGTATACCTTAACTATGGATTTTCTGGTACACAAATCCTTGTTTTGTTGCCTTTCTTTATCTATTGTCTACCTGGAGAGAATTCTCGCACAATATTATCTGCCAATCAGACATTGGTTTCGAACCAATAGAATCACAGAATTGGGTGCACAGAGCATTTGTTATTTGAGAAAGTGAGATTTTGCCATAGGGCTTAACAGGCGGATTACAGTTGAGTTGAACCTATGAAATATTTAGAATGTCAGACTAACTTATTGTTTTTGGCAATGTGCTCCGTGTTTTCATAATAAGTTGTCGATGATACATTGAGAGAAATGCATATATAGGGGTTTGGTGGGTTACTAAAAGATTCTAGTATGGTTAGCTGGTGCAGAATGCGTTTTGCAAATTTATTGTTTTGAAAACCAGAGCATTAGTTAGTTAGTGAGACATCAAGTAGGTGGAAATGATGGGGTGTAAAAGGGAACGCGCAACTAGGATAATGCGAACACGATAAATTGCTGCTTCATGGGTTGGCTACCGAAAATCTAAATACTTTACTAACAAACGGATTATAGTATTATCATCCATGGTTGTGAGAATGGCGTGGATGAGTTGAATTTATTGAGTACAGGTGCAGCTCCCACATTTTGACGCGTAGATAACCCAAATATATTTATACATGGGTTGCAAGACTAAATGTTTAACCAGTCAAAACATTATTTAGCAAGCTATAGTTAGTATGCTCAGTTGGTTAGTTTTCTTTTACTCTGTTCATTTTTACGCACTTTAGTTAGTTTAAAAATCTGAGTTAATGTTTTCTGTACAAAAATCAAGGGTGCATGTTTTAGCAGCACAGAGTAAATGTAATATGCATACATACACAGATTAGGAACACGGTGTAAATAGACTTGACACAGACAGAATAGTTTTGTAACGGATATTGGATTTCTATGATTTACACAGGGACAGGAATCTGCATAATGTAAATTTGCAGTGTGCGTTAGTAGGTTGTATACAGTTGTCAGCAAGTTTAGCATTTATTTTGAAATCATTAATTTGCATAACATGATGGTGGTTATTTGTGTGACTGGCTGAAAAGCTTCAAATATTGAAACTTTTCCGATGTGGTTAGGCTTTTAGAGTTGTATAGTTTTTAAGCCTTTGACAAATTGGAAATTTCTAACTCACATTCCAAACTTTTCGTCTCAATCATAATTTTGAGCAAACCTTTGTTATTAAAAAGGAAAGTGACTTTTATTCATGTTTTTTGTCAGTTTTATAATTTGAGTTTTGCCTCTCGAGTTAGACTGAAGGTTATGTGGAAACTTTAGCGATTTCAAAGTAATGAGCTTCGTGGCTTTTAGGTTTTACAAAAGGATTTGCTTTATTGGGAGACGCCATATTTTTTGACTTCATTTTTCATTCATATAGTTCTAGTGGATTTATTAATTTGCTTTTTTGCCTTGCTGGACTTCAGTATGTGAGTAATAGCTGAAAACATATTATTAAAATAACCTCAATATTTTACACTTTAAGTTTGTTTAGAGAATTTTTGGAATATTTAGTAGGGTAATTTGAATTTGCACCGAAATCGGTACCCGGTCCATCCCAACTGAAATAAATATAAATCATTTGCATATTTTTTTCAATCCAAGCTTTTTAATTAAAAACATTTGGTGAGTGGATTAACATCAGTTCAGCTAAACAGTAATAAAACACAGTATCATTGCTACTGTTGTAAGACACCTGCCACCCTAATAAATAACTTATGCGGTTCTGTTAAAGGAAACCTATGACAAGCAAAAAAAAATTCATAATAACTCCAGTATATTTAACTAACTAGCTGTGGATGAATAGTAAAACTACAAACATACAAACTAGAATACATTCAAGTTAAAAGTTAGAGAAAACTTGAATTTCACGCATTACTATAAGCAGTACAGTAGCATACTGAAAGTTGCAAGTTTTGCAAAACTTCAGGACCAAGTGATCAAATTTAGTGTCAAATGTCAGCCAAGCCTTTGGGAAAAAAATCATGCAAAAAACATGTCAGTCGAATATGAAAAAACCGCAAAAAATAATTCCAAGTTTAGTGACTTGTGCCTAAACAGCAAGTCATAAATTTTGACGACTAAAATACAGAAAACAACTTGTCTAATATTTTATTTACAACCATAGAAAAGCATAACATTTCTTGTCTTTTATTTACACTGTGACTGACTCTCCAAACTACTTATTTCAAATTATTTCTAAAAAGTTTCTCCACATGAAAATTTTCCTTTACCCCTACAAACCTGTCAAATGATTTACAATTCTTATTTTTCCCACACATTTTTCATACTACAACTACTAATCGTACATAAAAAATCACTTTACTTTGCATACCACTGTTTTAAATTTTATTGTCACTACCCCCACCGAGAGTGTACAGTGCACACAATACAGCGTACAAAAAAACAACACGAAAGGCTCCACTTTTCACTCTACCAATATGGCACATTGGCCACCCTGCATGCAAAAAATCCAAACCCTAAGCCATACACACAAATACTACATAACATAAAGTCTTACTTGCACTCACGGTGATGCTCCCTCAAAGAAAAATTGTCGATTCAAGCCTTTTATTATACAACTGAGCAATTCAGTTCGCATGGAATACTGCTGGTGCGTGAGGTTGTGTCGCTTTCCAACTCTCCTAATGTAATGATGTTACAAAAAGTCACAAACAAGTGAACGACAAAAAAAAAATCTGCAAACAATGTGAAACTAGGTTTCACTCCATCCATACTATATATTCAGAAAGAACAGAAAAGTAATAACTTTGAACACGTATATATATTACATCCATACTACAATGAAGGCATAAATAATATCTTGGGGCGTCACTAACTACCCAGGACCGTATATGATTGCTACCTATTCATAGAGTATACAGATATACTTGCTGTGCTACCTCTGCATGTGCTTTATATACGAACTTTGTGAGAATATTATTACCCAGGGAGAAAGTTGCTCTTACCAGAGGTAGGACACTCTCTCTGCTATACACTGCAAGCTCAACTAACTAACTAACTATCAGTAGGGAAAACTTTTGGCAAACTTGCTTTCACTCCTACTACTGACTCGGCACAACTACTCCTGCTAACATCAATGTCCGCATTTTGTTTCCGCTTCGATGACCTGGAAACCTCCCGATAAGACTGTCGAATTTATCATTGTGTTTTCTCTTCCTTCCATTCAGATGCATTTTTTACCCTCCCTCCCGTTAGCTAGCTCTCTGATGAATATATACGACCTTCCCATGTATCTATCCGTGTGTGTGTGTCAAGTCACCAGTTACGTGCGTACTTACTTGCGTAAAGTCTATCTGAAAAAGAGGAGAAAATCTTCTCCCAATATTTCTGATAATAAATACCATGAGTTTAAATTCACTCACATCCACGTTTCAGCTTATCTGGTGTCAGAGAGCCAGATTCTCCTAAAAAGCCCATAGTGAGGCACACCAAATGCATTAGAGGATGTGGGACGAGGACGATAGATCATAGGCACGTCTCTACCAAAGGGAACCCTTGTTAGTACATGGACACAATGTGAGAGCATCTTGTCCCGACTTTGAAACGACTTGGCAGTCAAGTATGAAGATGCTTCACGAAAAGTTGTTATCGTCCTTGTCCTATCATTGGAAAAGGAGCCGGAAACTCCAAAGCTTTTGCAAAAGTTCATCATACTATCATCTAGGGGTGAGCCGGAATGCTCAGAAATGAAACTGTGCACCCTAGTTGCTAGACCTGTCCTTAAATCAGTTAGTTAGTCTCTAAAAGGACAATATTATAGATTGTTTGTTTGTTTGCTATAGTTATTTAGCTACTATTACTGCTTGCAAAATTGTAGATTGTTAACTAACTAACTAAGCTAACTAATGGACTATAGTTAGTCCGTGTTGGTAGTGCAGCCCTAAACTAACTAACTACAAGTGATGAATAGTACGTAGTTTTAATGTATGTGCTAAACAAGATGAAAACGTGGCGATTATTTATTTCATCTTGTACCTAAAGTCCATTAAGGAAGTTGACAGGATGAAAAGTTGACTATTTTTAGTGTTTGTTAGTCGTATTTTAGGTGTATGGGATGTTTAGAGTGTATAAACTTTTTCAGTTACTACAATGTTTAGATGAGTTACGAATCATAGTGAGTGACTATCCCGGGAGTAGCTTATGTTACTTACTAACTGATATGATCATGACTCGACTTTAAATAGTTAGTTAGGTAGGACCCATATAATAAAATTATGTGTACTCTGCCTGTAGAGTTAGTTATACACAGGGAGTGGAACCCATGTTGCGGTTTGTAAAGGCCGCGATGAAAATATTATTCCCATTATCTTGCTCTTACACTTTGTGCACTTCTTTGCACATTAGGGCTCCCGCTCACACGTATAGTATAGCTATTACACAGTTGGGAATGGTACACCATGTACAGGCATTAGGACAAAGACGAGAGACTATCTTATCATCATAATCATCGTATACTCCTTGCCACTCCGGTTTTATTAGTTTATGGAGCAGACTTGTATCTCAACCGGAGAGCAAAGAAACGAATCATTTCCTTATTACGCTCTGCAGGAACTCACAGTTATCTAAAAAGAGGCCCAGAAGTGTGGAGATGGCTATACACAGTACTTATACATATATATTTCACACACTGACTGACTCAAGACTAGTGACTCCAGTAAGTGCCGTTTGGTATAGCGGCGAAAAAAGATAGACGCAGTGGAATATAGAAGATAGCTGTTTTGGGTGTACTGGGAAAAGGAAATGAATCTGAGAGAGAGGAAAAATTACAAGCTAACTATTAAGACGATGAGGACTAGCATGATTATTACTTGCTATTTAGCTAGCCGTGTTTACAGCAGTAAAGATGGCGAGCACAGTTCAAAAGGATGTCCCATTTAGCTCCAGAGTGTTTCCTCTTTATCATCATCATAGGCTATTTTATAGGGTCACAGTCACGTTTAGAAAAAGTAGTAGAGAAAGCGTGCTTTCAATTTTTGTTGTCCGGACATGAATAATGTCCATTGGTGAGCTTAGCATTTAAATGGGATGGTTTTTAGTAAGTTGATGTTGTGGTTGCAATAACTGAGTATTTTTGAAGATGCAGTAAATGTCATAAACACGGGAATAAAGATTGGAAATCATTGTGTTCAATTCAAAGACTAAAAAGGTTGAAAACAATCCACATTGTTGTATTTATGGGATACAAAAACCACGGACTTACGTATAGTAGCAGCAATTATCTAAATTGGACCGGTTTGTTTGAATAGGACAGCTTTAAGATTAGTAGAGCAGAACAAGCTAAATCCATGGGTTTATTCGAGGATACCCGAAGGGACTGGGATCCATTTGCAATAATATTTTGAAATACTGGAAAGTTTAAAAACGCAGACAATGGAACTATGGAAATTATCACACTCGTGTAGTTTATTTCCAGTTGTCCATGTGTTTTAGGCGAGCTATGGAATTTTTCGTAGCGTAGGATGATAGCATCTGAAGCTTATGCAAATTCGGTCATCCGCTTACCATTTTTACTATGGGACAGGAGGACGAGTAAGCTGCTTCCGTCCTTGGTAGCCTGGTGTCCTTAATGTTCATCTTTTTTAGCATTTTAATCTCATCAGTGATAAGAAAATGGAAAGTTTGCCAAATCAGTGAAAGCAGCCCAATTTTTGGTATCCAATCCTTGGGAGCAGTACAGTATGCGGCAGAAAACAAATAATATATCGTGCTGTATATTATTTCTACAGTTAGTTAGTTATTTAGTTAGCCTGGACACCATATTATGTATATTGCATGATAATCTTCCTTTACGCTTTCAGCCTTCTTGCTTAATGACGCTTTAAAAATGACGAATGTAAAATCTCGGATTCTCATCTATCTATCATTTGTAAGATGGAGCACAAAAGATCCTTTCATTACTATGGGAAAAAAGTTGTCTCACATGGTTCCCAAAAGAATGCTCAGCAGCTGGCAAAATGAATTTACAAATGAGGTGGATGTAAAGATTTTAATGTCACAGCATTATTATTATCATTGCTATGCTGTGCACCATTGCCTCTAGTTATGGCATTTAGAATGTGCATAACTCAAACTGTAGCTACAGTAGAGAGACTGGGATCCATATGAATAGTGAACGTGCGTTTTGTAAGGTGAAATAAATGAATGGTCCCAGATTTACGGAATAAATGAGACATGTAAAAAAAGTCAATGCTTTGAATGTAATGGCTTCCGCGTTATTTATTATGATTACGATGATTATTATAGTAATTATTATTATTGTTAATATTACTGATAATGATTTTCATCATTTAAATTACATTGCAATGTTGCAACATTTTTTTGTTTGCTTTCTACTGAAAAACTACTGCATGTATTACACATAATAATAATAATAATAATATAATAATATATCGACTTATTACTCAAGAGTTTATGGATTTTTTTCACCACGTTTACATAGATTAACACAAGACATATAGCAAGTAGTACTTATGTACTCTTTTTTGGTTATTATGAATTTTAGACACACAAGATATTGGATAGTCATCAAAATTGCATCTGTTTTCATCATTCCCTCTCTCAGTGGTAATTATTATTACATTTATTATTAATATAGTACAATTATACCTTGTGAATTCCATGCTCACATGTTAATTCTTGCGACATTTCTTTTCTCTCTTCCCATCATCTTGTTACTTACGAGCATGGCAATTATAACTCTCCACTTAAATAAATTTCACAATCAGTTGCAGTACACATAGCAAATATACAACAATACCGTCATACACTAGATAATATATTCATGTCATGTAGTTTTATTTGTATAAATTGTCAGCTGGTTATTACTTTAAAATTATTGCTTTTTCAAGAGGAGACTTTTGTGGTTGTAAATACCTTTGGTGAACAGTGTTCATGGAGCAGAGAGCGGAAATTGCTCAACTCATGATAATGGTTGTACCAGTAATTACAATTATAAAACAAAGTAGAATAAGTTCCTTAACCGTGCAAAACGGCTCCTCTCCTTTCTAACTAAAAGTCATTATCTTGTAGACGAATATATTTTCCGAGAAATATGCATACCACCATCATCTATTTACCTCTACTGTAGAATGTAGTTTGAAAAAAAAACCTTGTTCATAACAACATAATGACATACGTATGGTACATCACATGCCAATGAGTTTAGAACGCACACATGGGAAACTCAATAATGAATTACAAAAATAAACGGGTCACAGGATGGGGAACAAAACTAACTACAAACTAGCATCATCCATAAGTGAGTACTTTGTATAGACGTAAATTCTTATTGCCGTTTTCTCACTCACAGCTCACACACAAAAAATAAATGCATGAGCTTTATTTTCTTTAAAGGGAAAGTACTTTTTCCACATAAGGAACAAAGAATAGCTTTATATATTACTCAAACAACATGTATGAAATGTTTCTGTCTTCTTTGGTGTGTCTCAAAAACTACACTTCACCATTTACAAATCACAAGAGACACAGACAGAGATGGAGTGAGTACTACTCCCAAATTTTCCGAAAAAAAACAGTACAAACAATTATATAGTACGTGTACGAAACCAAGACTGATCATCAGTGCACACTTGAACAAGTTCAACACGCTACACATAGTATGTACATATCCTATTGTTTGTTACCGTGCCATTAAAACGAATATATTGGTAGCAAGTAGTACATGACGTGTTTGACATCACAAAATGTTGTTTTCATTACCTAGCACTTGAACAATGCCATACAAAGGGTTATAAAGAGCAGCAGGAAGTAAATATACTTGGCTCATTCATTAAATAATAATATAAAATGGATTGATCGTACGATTTCATAATCATTATTGTTAAATACATACATATAGTATAGTTATGAAGTATTCATACAGATTTTTTCTCCTAACTGCCACCATCACAAGACATCATAATAAAGTGTAGTAAGTAATATAAATGTGAATCCCTATAGATTAGTTTTTTAATTTCAATTATCGCTATCGAACCACACACTACACTTGTGAGCTACTAACTGCTCATATATTTGCTAACTACTGGATAACTGTATTATTATTACTATTATTATTATTATGTATTTTAGACACATGCTTAGTTAGCAGTCATGTTAATCATATCGGACACAACACACATCTACTTTCTACTACAGTCTTAAATGAATACCATTAAAATTAATAAAACTTAAAAATGGCATATATCATCATCACATCATATCATGTTGTAATTATTAGTTTGTTCTGGATAGTTGTAAATAAATGTAGAGGTTTCACTTTTCAGAAACCAAACAAATCATCAAGTTTTCGTGAGTTATGCTTCAAATCACTTTCAGTCAGTTACATGCAGTTTTCTAGATTGTGACCTGCCACATTTTGCTACTTGAACTATTGTTTTTTTCCAACCTGCATGTATGTACCAGTAAAACCCATAAAATGCGACTGCTGTATCCAATAAAAGTGGAATTCAACTGCTGGGCATGCTTAACATGTGTCTAATAATATCTGCCCTACATGAAATAAAAATTGGCTAGCCTTATATGTCATAAAAGAGCTGACATATGATAAAAAAATCTCAAGGCTAACTCACACTACGTAAGGGCTTTTGTCCCAGTATTTTCCATATTATGATAACGAGATCAATAGTTTGAATTCATTTTTAAAGAAACACAACCTTTTGTCATTTCCAGCAGTAAAAATAGAGCCTAAGAATTATTCAATTTTTTTCCCTAAAACAAGATACCCCTTGATAAATACACATTTCATCTTTAAATCACACCCAGATACATATACATATGAGCATGTTATAGGAAAACATGATGGTCTCACTGTGAGAGAAATGAACTCGTACTTTCTAAATGCAGCTTCAAACCACCTACCATATAGTGCACAATCAAAAGAGCGCACTCATGTTTCAATTTTTTATGTGTCGCGTACACACCGCATCTCAACTGAATCATGTCCCATTCCCAAAAGTTGCATTAACAACCTAACCAACTAACTAAATACTTTCCAATGGTTGTACACAAGACTGGAGCTCATTAAACCCAAAATGCTCACCAAAAAGACATGCACTAATGGATGTAAAAAAACTTTAATCAATCACAAGCTCCTGTCTTCTGTAATTAAGGGGTAGGTAGACGATGGGACTGCCAAACTCAATTGGAACGTATACCAGCATACGATGGCTATATTTAACACTTTTGAAACGTAATGCAAGTGTGATTAAACAGACTCACTCCTTGTTCGTCTCCCTATCTAAATGCATACGGGCTCCAGACATTACACAGCAAAGGCGGGTGACAAAATCTTTCCTGTATGAACAGAACTCTGATTTCCAAGTCTTTTTACTTCTCCAATCTTTTATATATCCGAGCACATTGGGAGTAGACACAGTTAGTTAGTTAGATACGACCTTAAAAGATTGTCTACAACAACATCCTATTTTCTCATCCATGACATGTGTACATATACTATATATACATGCAGTGGCAATGTCTGCATCCCGTACGTAATGCGTTACTACATGGTGAGTAATTAATACCTACAACAACCTACTTGGCTGTGCCAGTGAAAACCGTACCGAGACCGAGAGCATGTGAACAGTGAGAAGCCAATCGTTTTTTCCCTGAGATTGACAACATACGCAATGCCGTGCCATTTGCAAATTACCATTCAGGTTTCTTTCACAGAGTCCTTGTTTTTTGCCTGCTCAGGTTGTGAACAATATTAAAGAGATTGGTAGGAGAGAGCAAACATTGTAGTTTAAATATTTGAGAAGCAATTGGACCCAAATAAGGGATAAAATTCAGTATGTTTTGTAATACAAAAAAGTGTATCGATTGTAAAATCTATAGTTTTACGAGACTTAGAATACGCAGTTTATATAATTTCGGTAGTTTATAAATGGTAAATCGAATCAAGTGATTAGAGAAAATATTTTCTCATAACTAAAAAGAGAAGGAAGCATCATGTATTGCATAGATGGTTATCCACATCTGTTCTCTCATTCGTCAATCTTAAAAATTATTTCTGGCTAACGTACATGCATAGAGCCCCCAAGAAATATTAAATTACTCTCTTGGAGATAGCACAGAAAACTGGCAAGACGTGAAAAACTCATTAAGAAGGAGTAGTTCATATAATACGCGTATACATTAGTCCTAGTATGCAACTCTTTTGGTTAATTATGAATTTATAAACCTTGTGTTTCAAAAAAATCAGGTCGCCTTGTGTAGTATTCTAACCACATTTTCTCAGATCAGATGTAACTACTGACTATCATGTGCACATGGTCTTAAGTACATTTTAAATGGCAAACTAGGCGCAAACCACATGGAATAAATTAACCATATGGGCAAAACCATATCCCTTCCTCCCTGTTGTGTTCACACTGTTTAAAAATGCGAAAAATTAAACAGCCGCTTTTGGTTGAAAAGAGCTTACAATTTGCTGAGAACCCAAAAAATGGTGCTTACTATATAATATACATACAATAGTACACACAGTCAACCCTTGCATAGTAAGATCCACACGGGTTTTGAAATAATAGAAAAAGGATCCAAACTTTCACAGTGCTTTTTCAACCGGAAGTAGGACACGGTTCTACATAGAACACATAAAACTAATAGCAAGTTGCAGAAATACCTCCAGAGTCTACTACTTTTACCGAATTCTCCACACATAGCCCTTCTCATGATGATTGAGGAGTGGAACATAAAGGAAGAAAATCAGTCACGAACCCACCCAAAAACGAGCAATAGAGTTAAGCAGTAAATTCAAGTTCCACACACTTTCATTCCTTCTTATGGTGCCGTGAATTTTAAAACTAAGGCTCCAAGAAACTTTCTAGTCCATGTGCTCCCATTGAGTCACTCCTAGTGAAAAACTATGCATTTTATGCAGAATAGTTGAAAACTTCAGCAGTAATTTTTACTTTACATACAGGTATTAGACAGACATAACTTTTGCGAATTGCTATTGATTTGTCTCAAACATTCATCTTTGCTAGAATGTAAAGTAAGACAAGCTTACTCACGCAATTTCACATGGATTTTTAAACTTAAGAAATTGCGCAAAGATTAATTCCAAATATTGACTGCATAGACGCAAGTGTAAAAGATGCCTACGTAGTTTGAGCCATTTTTTTAGGGACGACTGACTGAACTGCACACAGTTCACACTGTATGTGCGTAAGTACATAAAGTTTAAGGATGTACAAGAAAAAAGAGGTAAAAGGAAAGTAAAACTCCTCAACTCTATTTTTTTCATACGAGAGGGTGCAGTAGATGGATAGTTATGAGAAGGAGACTACGCAGACTTTAAATCTATGGGACTAGGAAAAGAAAGAGAATCAAGTGGATTGTCACTGCATGTAGTTTAATATATCAAATAAAAGGTTGGAAATGCCTCATTGTCCCTGGACCACTTATTTCCTCTATTCTCTTTCATTTTGCCAAAACCATGTGGTTACAAAAACGAGCGCTATGATACATAATGAAAAAATTCGTAAAACTTTTAGTTTTTTTCTTTCTATATATGAAGATAAGGTTGCCACTATGAAAACCAGACAGCCTCCAGTTATAAAACACAAGTAGTGGAGTATGTGATCAATCAAAAGGAAACTTCCATAGTGACTTTCCCTGAAAGAGCTGTTCAGATAGGGAGCTTTAAAAAAAATTGTTGGTAACTTTGATACTTGAAAATGAATGGTTCGAGCGTAGGAGCTAGAATTATGTATGCTCTCTGCAAAAAAAGGCATAACCTGGTATACACCATGTCATGAATAATGGATTCCTATTGAGAAAGCAATTATTGATTCAAGTTAAAACTCCCAGGTAGAATGATGGGAAAATTAAATAGTAGGTTCGACTTTTTTTTATGCCAGCCTAATATAGTTGACAGGAGATAAAGCTTCATGGGATCTGGCAGCACGTCATGAAACCATCAAAATTCTAACTTTCACCTCACTAATCAAATAGCAAGCCACCTTCACCACATGTTACGTTAAGGGGATAAAAAATCCATAAAACTAGTCCTATAGAAAAGTCCACATATTCTCTAAAAACATGTAAGCATACCAAATGCTCTTAATTTTTCCATCCATTAATTTCTTCAGGGGCCAATTATGCAATAAAATCAAAATCGTAGAATCCAGCTCGGAGCAACTTTATGAGTTTCTTGTCACATGTAGTATCTCGAGTACTTTTGGTATTCAAATCATTCAAGTAGAAAATTCCATCGGCTCTAAGGACTCTGGGCATCAACATTATCAAAATATTCTGCTCTGCTACTCAACTCAAACATGCATACCCATTGTTAGAGCATGAAAAACACAAATGCTTTTGACATTTACACGCTCTACTCAAGTAGTATAGACGTGGGTAGTGAAAATCTCCTGAAAAGTCGTCTACAACAACTCTGATATAATCTTACGTAATGGCATTCCATTGTGTTTCTGCTCTTCAGTAATCTGGCATGCTGCAAAAAATGTTCTAATAATGTCACAAATTTCCCATTCTAATCCAACGCTTATTTATCCCCAGGACCATATAGTGGTTATAATCTAAGCTTGTGCTACCTGAGCCTCATAGTCTGGTAAAAAATGTCACACTTTTAATGAATAAATAATAATATTTGGGTCCACCAAATCCCTATAGAACAAATAACAATGAGAAAAGCATATAGGGCCACAGGAAAAAGGAAAGTTATTATAAGTCAAGGCATAGAAAAAAGAGGTTTGGGTGCAAACAAAAGTGCATTAAGAGAGCTAGCTGCCCTGAGGAAATTATTTCCCATCTATGTAGTGCACACGGAATTTTAAAAAAATGTCCCATCTTTTTTTCCCTGTCTTGAAACCCAGATTGAGAGAAAGTGATTGGTCCCTTACTCCCATACAAGCATTATATACGAATCCATTGGTTTTTTGACAATCTATCTACACAGATTCCATAGCGTACTACATGCTACATGAAGAACCCATTTTATCCGACTTTGAATGCAAAGTTCATCCAATCTTGTAGAAACGGCAGCTGTGTGTTGCGGCGAGCGGTGCGGAAACATTTCTAATCTTTTTTTTTACCTTTTATCCAATTCTTTTTCTTGTGAAGTGTACAAGGACAAAAAAAAGTGAGGCTTCCTTTTAAAATTGTTTCAGCCCATTTGCTTTACGTATAGAGAATTGAACCAAAGAAAGGTTTGTCCTGTTTTGCATGAACGCAGTTTTACCTACATACCATTTTGCTTGGATCAAATACTTTTCTTAGCAGTACTATGTATGTTCCCAAGCGGACTGAAAACATTGCTATTTAATACAATGGGATGTAAGATAGACTGCGCTGGTGTTTAGCCAAAGCACAATAGACGATTGGCTAGTTTGTTGAAATGGAAACCCATTGTGTAAACGAGAGCATGTGAGTGGATCATGATGATGTGAGGACACGTAACAATTTTTTTCTAAACTCTATCGGCCCAGTCTTCACTTTTTATTATTATATAGTTTGGCTGACTTAAGACGTTTCCAAACTTTAGACACACATGAGGACACATGAATGCCATCTTGTAGGACTAAGGGACTGGCAAATAAAATAGCTTTAGTAGTAGTTTAAATCGAAATTATGTAGAAAAAACAAGCCAGATCAATAAAACTCATGGTCGTGAGTTCACCAGGGAGGACTGTTCCATTACATAGTATACCCGCGGTCCCGAAACTGCTGACAATCATCAACTAATAAATCTGTCAGAGAATAAAAGTATCTCACTCACAAGTCCCTGGTGCACAGCTCAACTCATTTTACAAAATCACGGGTCCCACTACAAACTCATCAGTTTCAAACTTTCCCCAGTCATCATCAAATATCAAATGAACTGTCCATACCAAGCATTTTTAGGGGGAAAACAGAAAAAGTTCTAAATGTGTGAAAATAGAATTAGCGACCTTGAAACATAGAGACACAATTTGCTGTGTTTACAAACCATTAAGCTGTTGTAACCACGTAAGTAGTGAATATAGGGCAAGACAAAAAAAAAACGGTATTCAGCATTAATGTAACGATAATATTGACTGTTTATTATAATTTCTGGTAAGACGGCTCTTTTTAAAAAGACTGTAACTTTAGTGCTCACATTGATAGTTTATTTTGTATGTGGTGCGGTTATTGCATAGCATACACTCTTATGTACACAAAACCATGCAAAAGACCATTAACTAACCATTAGCCCTAATTTAATTAGTCTCACTCACTCATATAGACTCATATCGTCCTCGCAGTGTTTGAACCAAGCGGAAACCAACTAACTAACTCTAGTAAAGGATATCTGTGCAAACCACGTGCTAGTCTATGCGTACCCTAGCTAAAGAACTCGTACAGAGCTTACCGCAGGTTACGTAACATAAGTAGAGACCAAGGTTCTAGTATTGCCAGTGGAACGCAAAAATAGTGTGTCAGGAAGACGGGATTTATTTCCTCCACATAGACGTGAACAAAAAAATATGTACATACTAACAACATACATACATATACCTAGCTACCTACATGGTAATGTGTGAATGAAATGAACCTCTCAAGTGAGTAACTGAAGCAAAAATCCTCATTTATGGCTCATTACGTCTGAAGAGGGGCTCACACATTTCGTTTGGCTGCTAAGGATCGATTATTTTTTTTGTACAAGACCTGACCAACTACATTTACACACACGTTTCTCTCTCAAACTCTCAGCTGTGTTCCCCACAAATGGATCACAGTGCAACGAAAATAAACTGCTGGAAAAGGGGAAAAATAAGTCTTACTTACACGAACCATCACAAAAAAAGTACAAGACGGCCTTTCTTTCAAACTCACATCTACTGTTGCAATCGCATCACCCTGTAGTTAGTTAGTTACTCCATCATACTCACATAGCAAAACTAAAATGGTTAAAAACCTGTGTCTTCATTCGTCTCCATTTCCCTAAAACGGATAATATCGGCAAGCCAAGGCATAAAAATCTTTAAATTCTTCCTTTAATCACACGGATTTCAAAATCAAACTCGAAAGCTCGCCAAATCAACTTCAACCAGTCACCTACATAATGTTCTCTGTGTGTGCCCTCATGCAAACCGTTCGTTTATATGCTTAACTCACTTGCTTGTTTTTAGTTAGCCAGTCACACTGAACCTACATAAATATGCATATGCATCTCTATCTGCTCCCATTATTCCATCCTTTCGCTTCTCCATCTAATCTACAAACTGTGAAATTTATAGGCTCCCCAAAAGGATTCTCACGTTCTAGCCACTGTGCCACTGAAACGACTCAAAAGTGCCATTAGCTCGGGGAAAACAAATGCACCCGCATCAGTGGCTATATATATATGTATGTATTACACTGACTGTAAAATGTGTGCGCATGAAGGAGGCTCATTTCGATAGTGTCACAGTAGTAGTGATCGCATCTATGCATTATTGAATGACTGGATCAACTCACAAATCCCTTTCCCCATTGTTCACATAGAGAAATGAAAAAAGTGAGGTTGGCAACGTGCGAATCCAGAGTGTGACCGTTATGAGGACAGAAAGCCAGCACTTTCCCTATTATTGCGTGCGTCAAGAAAAGACCAAGGAGTCTATACTACCTAGATCAATACTACTACTGTAGTTAGTTAGCTGGCAAGTTAGTCTACGAGTAGTGAGTTGGAAAAGTAAGAAAAAATATTCATTGATTCTATGCAGAGACTGACAGTTTTTTTCCCTTTCACTTGGCCTATTGTGTACACTTTTAGGAACCTCAAGTATAACTGTTATGATCATGAAGCAGTAAAAATGCATGAGCTCAGGGACTGACTTGAGTGAGTTCACCCAAATCCATCTGCTTAACCATTAACACGATTTTTTGTGCCCATAGTTCAACTCAAGTTTGGCTGGTGTAAAAACTCCTCTTTTTTCCATCTCAGTGAGTAAGTAAGTGAATAGAAATTATTGCAATGCCAGTCAGATTTTTGTGTCCACTTTCTTTTCATAACGCTTTCACTCTCAATCTTAAATGGGAACGTTTGGAGCCCAGAAAAACGGTAATAGGTTGTAATGTGTGTAGTTTTTAGTTAGTTAGTTAGCTACCATACGGAGGATTGACGGTTTGGTTTCACAATGTGAACTCTAAATCTTGTGTAGCTTATAGTTTGTGAGTGTTTTTTCAGTATGTATGTAGGAACCTAACTGCAAGTGGAATAATCTGTAATAGTGTGTTTTATAGTATACTTTTTGTGTTCTTTTACCTTACGCACATGTACACATTACATACAAAGAGTTCGTTTGAAGCCAGGGCAAACTAAATGTACACTACTGGTAGTGACTGACTGAGTGAGTTGAAACTACACTAACTACAAGGTCGATACGTGTGTGTGAGATCCGTTTGCTTTTTTTCCTGTATATACAGTGGTGGTGAATGCCAAAATAGGTCTCTATGTAGTAGTTTTCTCCTGGGTTTGTTTCCTACCCTTTTCCGTATTTCAGCTAACCCGAAAATTTCTCTTTTGTTCATCGTTTCTCTCCCATACAATCGATTTTGTTCTTCATCATCAGTTCTTTATCCTGTGAACGCGAGTTCTCTCATAACTAACTACTATATTATAGGGCATTTCTCATTTCTCACATGTGCGTTTGTCACATGTAATTTCTTAAAAGGTTTGAAAACCGGGTACAAATTTTAAAGCGTCACTATAAGAGCAAGAAATGTTTTTTCACGGTAGGTTCAAACATAGTCTTATAGAGATGATGATGATACTTAAAAATACAGTGTGAGTACATTGATTTGTCCCTGTAAAAAACTTTTTAGTTAGTGTCGTATAACTGTATGCAATATGGACCTTTGTGGAGATGGAGTAATGGTAAAAATACTGTGATTGGTCTGTGAGCAAAAACTTGTTTTATCTGATATGATTCTATAAGAGATTTATGATTCAAACATTCAATTACTTATGTAATGATTAATGAAAAGTCTTTAGGAAAATACAAAGTCAAATCTTGCAATGATTAATGAATGTGTACAGAACCAGAGTTCCTTCGATGCGTGATAAATATTTTAGTTAGATTAATTTTACGAGGCGGAAAAAGTGAAGGTCGTCCTCAAACAAAAACGGTTGCCACTTGTGCATAACATCTTGATGCACGCCATACACAATTAGTACCACGGATAAAAAACAGAGGTATAAAAAATTTAATGAGATACTAAAACAGCAATCAAAAAGTCACTACCCCTTTTGAATACACATATGTAACCAACTAACTAACTGAACCAAAGACACAGAGAGAGAGATCCCAAGAACCATAAAATTAGTTGAGGCGAGCCCAAAACTACTACATGGAAACTGAGGATACCGTAGTGAGTAATAGTGTTGCTAAGTAAGAATGTAACACACACAAAAATAACTCATAACCAATACTTTTTGCAGAAAACAACGAGAACGACCCTACCAAATACCCGCGAAATGAGAAATGAGTTTCTTATGACTTGCACATCATAAAAGTAGTAGTAACGGAAACAACTAAAGAGAAAGCATTATTTCCCTTGCATGACAGAAGTTGAATAAAACGTTCCCATATTGATATCCCTAAAAGAGTTTTGTCTTGTAAAAGTGAAAAAAAACTTTAAAATTCAACCTCCTCTGGTGTTAAACCAAAACCTGGAAGTTACATTAAAAGCATTTCTTGCTCCAAAAAGCCAAAAGCCATAGCTAAAGTAAATCCAAGTTTTGGATACCAGAGCTGTAGGTAAAAATATCGAAAATACATTTCTGCTCATCACTAGGGCGAGCAAAAGTGAGACAAAATGCTCCATCCAAAACAAATAATAAGATGGAAACAGGAAAATTTGGCATTTAAACTCAGAAATAATGATAACATGGTACATGTGATAAAGAATTTTGTAAGAAATGTGACAACTTTACATTTGTGGTCCAAAGTTAGAGAGAATTAACTCCCCATTTGGTGTCATCATTGAATATTCCCATCAATTACAACTAACCATAACCATAATCATACATATTGTCTTGTGAATAGCTTGAAGGTCTTTTAAGCACAGTACAATGAATGAGAACTTGGTAAGACACAAATATATAGATAGACAAAAGGATCCAAGAAGAGCAAGTTACAAACAAGATGAACTACCTAACTAACTAAACCATCTATTTTTTCTTCCTGTGTGTGTGCATAGAATAGTTAGTTGTTATAAAAATGGCTAGAAAACACACACACTCTCCAGCTACCAGTATTTATGATGAACTAGCGGTTACATGAGGAATGGCTACTACTGCATTCGTTGACGCAAATGCAATTCCTTGCCAGCTAGACTGCAGTTGTACCGCTAGAATTAATTCGCTCGGTACAAAACTGTCATATAGTACACAAATATAGTATAACACATGACTTCATGCCATGTCTACATTTTTACTTTTTTCGTGAGGCGAAGGAAAAAAAATCCTTCCCGTATATGCTGCTTAAACAAGTTTAGCGAAACAAATCTTTCTACCCGTTTTCAAACTGGGGACCCTTACTCCAAAAGTACTCACAGTCAGTCAGTCAGTGACAGTTGGTTTCTTCATTGTGCGTGTGACACTAAATAGGAAATCAATAGACGCTACTAATGAAACATTTATGCGCATTTGTCGTCCTGGAGCGCAAAACCATGCTGTCTGTCACAGTTATTAGTTATTAGGAGCCCATTCTGTTGACGACAGTCATGTATGCAACCAACTCAACTACCTTTAGTTAGTTAGTTGCAAACTGTACAACATTCAAAAGTCGCTTCAGTCCCTGCTATTACATACACGAGCATATCTCATGTTTTCGGACTACACTTGTTTTTCACCCAAAAACACGAGCAAAGCCCCTCTAGTTAACGATGTGCCTCTTGAATAAAACACGTCTACACCAACTCTTCGTCCTGGTCCTGGCTTAATGCATGCATTATATAAAGACGTGAGTCCGGAGGCAACTTATGGCTTCACTGTGTATGCATCCACATACATGTATGCAGTCACTGGTCTTGGCAGTATAGTGGTGAGTGTGTGTGTGTACTGACTGAACTAAACTGGGAAAGCACTGGAATGAAAACATTGTGTGAGGGTAAGTAAAAGCAAATCGTGTAGTACTTTCCCAAACGACTAGGATTTGAAGGTTGTGAAAGTGAAAGCATAGTGAAGATGTTGAACGAGCCTCGTTGCGTCACCCATGCATAGCTTAAATGTACCATGTGCATGGGCTCCTGCGTACACGATAAGTTTCCCAAGATCTACATAATATTTTTGTGTGCACACACAGGCCAACTTGATTGCACTAAAGAGTTGCCTTCAGAAAAAAATATCCCAGGAATTCCAGCCAGTTAGTTAGTTAGTTAGTAATCGCCAGTGGGATCACTGACTGGCTTGAAATCATTTTTCCATGATAATAGTCTCGTATCACATGTCTGTCCAATATTGTGGCACGGATCGTATATAAAACAGGGACAGTATGAACTGAAAATGTGGAGACAACCAGGAGGGAGGCAAGAATTCTATTTAATGGCAATTTCATACATCTAGTTTGGAACGAGTCCATGGCAACAACTAGATCAATATTGAGTTATTTGAGTTATGTCTGTGGTCCTGACGGCCTGAACTGGTGATAATTCAATAATGAAAACTAATTGAAAAATATTTGAACGCTAGATTTGATGGACTTGACTCACTGGAATGCAGCACACGCAGCATGAATTCACTCAATATGTAATCTTCATTCGAGAGGGCGTAATATATGCGATAAATGTGTATCATTAGCTATAGTTAGTCTAGTTAGTTATCTACACGTATTCATTCAAACGCACTCACCACGGTCATGGAATCTACCAAAAACTGACGACTTAAAAAAGGAGGAACCTTAACACCTAGTTTATTATTGCACCCTGTATTGGGTTTCACCCATACGAACTAACTAGACCCGGCTCAAATGTATTTTTGTGATTACAGTTGAGGAGATGCCACTATAAATAAATAAGTTACACAGGAACTATAGAATAAATACAGCTAACAAACAAACTAACTATAGCTTCATACTTCTATAGACTGTGACTGACTATGACTTTGAGAACGCTGACATTTGATTGTACATTACTGATTGCCACAAAATATTACATAGGATTCTTCTTTGGTTTCGTAACAGAGACATATAGTAGAGCTAAGTTATCATATAATAAGATACTATCTGAAAACCGGGATACTTTCCATAATAACATGGCACAAAAAAACCCATGGTCAACTTGTGCTCGTTGATATCCGAAATCAACAAGACATTAAAAGGGGCATCTACTAACTATAATTCACATCATCATACCGTTTTTACTGAAGTCACGATCAGTTCCCATTCTTGCCATCCGCTTACAATGCAAAGTACCATACCGCACACGTACATGCTCCCATTCATGGCCAGTCATATAAAAAAGACAAAAAAAAACCCATTTTGCTCAGAAAACAGGTATATATCCACACTGTTGTAGAAATAATAATCCTCTATCATTCCATGTCCGCAGTAATAAAATTGCATAGTCTCTCTCAAGTACACGTTGCGTCGTCAAATTAGTCGTAGAAGCCCGAGCATCATACAAGAATCCTGTTGGATAGTCCACACAAACAAACACACACAGAGGAAGGAAAAAATTGACATTTTCTGTGTGTACAAAAATTAGCTGAAGCAAGATGATGATGTCTTGTGAAATATGGATTTCCTCCCTTCATCAGTAAGTAAGTACCAAGTGCCAAACACATACTATATAGTCTGAATGATTCGTGGATGAACTTAAATATTTCTTTTGGTACACACGGGACGCACACACTATCATTCCGGATGCACACAGTAATGTTGTTTTTCCTATAGAAGACTCATGACATCAAGAAGACTGGTGGAACAATAATTATCTTAGGTATGGAGATAGACTAAAAGAAGAAGAAGCATAGGAGACACACTATATGAGATTCTCTCTGGCTTCTCAAAGTATGCATTTCACGTTTCATTCCATTCAACCCACGTCCAAATCAAATGTACTATGTGTTTTTTCCATTCTCATACATTTTCTCCTTTGGTTTACACACACACACACACACACACACATCAGTCTGCTATGTAGTTAGTTAGACAACCCGTTTGAAAGGAGCAGAACACTTGGGAGAAATGGCACAAACATAATAATGTACACACACTTGTTCTCAGGTGCACCACGGTACAATATGCACACATGACATTTAGTGACACAATTTTCGGTTCATCCCTGCTGATTTATACTTGGTGTGGAAACTCAAAAAAAGAAACGAATGATTGAGGAAGAAGAGTCTGACAAGTTAATGATATCCGTTCGTAAATGCGGCTGGTATCAACGGTCCCTGTAAACAATGAGATGACAACTTTTACATACCCGTTTCACCGTGCAATCTCAATTCCCCAAGCTCTAAAATGGCTAAATCCACAAACAGGGTCATAGCACAAGCATTGCTGCAAGCCAATAAGTCTATCAATTACACTGACGGATTTAGAAGTCCACATATATATAAATGTATGGATCATTCAAAGAAAGTTATTCTACCAATGTACAAACATATCAAGAATCCCGAGAATCAATTTTCTCCGATCCCACATTTAAAGCAAATTTAAATCCTCCTACATATAGTCATTTACATAAGCTTTGCATACGTCTGAGGAGAGTGATGATGAAACTATACATTAGCTAGATAGTTAGTTCAAACAAGAGATTATGTGGACAAACAAGCTTGGCATTAAATAACTAACTAACTAACTAACTATAGCTTTTGAAATGAATTTGAAAAGAAAATTTCATAATTATATATCTCCGGCTGTAGCGTTAGTCGTGTGCAATGGCAAGTTGGCCATCAAACAAGTCCACAACTTACAATGTGCAGTCCACGGGGATTATGGGACCACAGTCAGTCAGTAGAGGGCTCACGACTATCATGTAGACTGTGTTTGTGTATGTGTGAGAATTTTATACATAGGTGCTCTGCAGACTCCTACACTTTGTTAGAGACAGGGAACGCGGGTAGACTACGAGAGAACTAGAGGAGGACAACGAAATCCACAGGAAAAGTAGACAGCTTAGGGCTACCCCAGTACTCGCTCGCTCGCTTGCATACATACGTAGGACGCTCTACTGTAACGACGAACGTACAACACTCACAAATGGATTCCACTCAACTTGACGTCAATTGATGAGCTTCCCAACTTTCTAATGGACGGTATAATTCAAACAGATATACATAGTATGTATACTCTAGCAGTTCTGATGATGACACAGGGCACTAGACCTTTTTCAGTTGCCAATATTAAGCACGAGTCAGCACATTTACATAAACGAGTGAGTGAGTTACACATGCTGCTTGCCCAATAACGAATCATTCTAGCTTGGCCTGAATATAGTGAGTGTCAAAAAACAAAAACAAAAAGAATCCACATGCAATTGAGCTTGGGAACACATTGGCTTGCATGGATACAGGCAGTATGTTGCAAAGTAGGCGAGTAGTATACTCATTATTGTTGCAAGAGCAAAGGTGTCATTTTGGCTGAATAAATCTTTGCATTATTTACTAGGTTTGTACAAATGTGTCTGCTGGTGGGTTACGGTAGGCAGAGAAACTTTTTGAGGGCTCAAATCCTCTAACCATTTGTGTATATAATTTGGCACGGAAAAGGATTAAATCTCTCCCAAAGTGTATAGGAATGCTTATCTGGGAGTGTGTGGGCATACAGAATAAAAAGAGAAAGGCAACTTTTAGACACAATGTTGGCTGGTAGTGGTGAAAACTTTGCAGTCAGTGGGAGCCTAAAGTTTTATGAAAATAGGATTCCACCATTCTAATAAGGATCTAGTCAAGTGAACACGAGTAAAATAAAAGTTTTTTTTTTCGAACCAGCACAATAAAACGTGGGGGATATAACATGTTGTCATGACAGTCTCCCAGAGCTTTTAGTGAAAGTCTTGGATTGTAGTCCACTGTCAATAAATTTGGGTGAACACATTTTCTATTCACATACATATATGCATTCAAGATTGATTGTTATGCATAGACTGAGTGGAAATGATCAAACATCAATTTCGTATTCATGTTTGTGTGTTTTTCTGTAGACATGTGCAAGAATCCATTCCACGTGCGCTTATATTTTCTCCATTAAGGTTGCTCCCGTAGCTCAAAAAGCCAAGACATGAGAGCGTTCAGCAAAATAAATGCACACAGATAGGCTACAAGGATTAAATTAAATCTGTAACAAAAGGCCAAGCCAAGACAAATTTCATTATTACATTAAGTTTATTGCTTTGGAACACAGTTAAATGACAAAGAATACTAGCTTAATAATACTTGCAATGGGTTCTGATCCCAAAATTCTTTCCACGCGCATACATAAAAAAAAGTAGTTAAAAGTCATTTTTACAACCTATGGGCACGCAATGATTCACCGTTAAATCAGTCAAAGTTACAACCTATAGCTAAAAAAACGTGCCCAACAAATCATTACAAATGCATCTAAACCATGTAAACACATAATAAAACTTATGGCATGCAAAAAGCGTTTCGCGGGCATCCACAGACTGTATTGTGAATTGTGATTGCCACTGTAGCTTCATCACATTACTTACTATATAAAGCTTCCTAATTTAGTACAATAATAATAATTCCTAAAAAAAATTTTTAATCTAGCACCACACACTAGCTTTAGTATAGCACCATAGTATGTCTGACTATAAATAAATGTTCTTGGCATAAGACAGACGTGTCAGTAGACTAACCTACCCTAAACACTTCTAAAAATGGACAAAAAAAAACACGTTCCTGAGATTATTTTAGCACTAGACATTGTTTCAGTTAGTTACTATCCACAAAACTGGACAATTAAAAAATGAGTGAATACATTAGCAGGTACAAAAAATTAGCTGGTGAACATGAACACAATGACAATATCGGATCAAGCTATTGGACAAACATGATTTATCTTTTTACTTTAGTTGCGGTCAATGCAAGAAAGCCGTGGTCACGTGCAAGAAAAAAAGAGGTGTCTCGTGTACCACATTTTTCACACTTTTTTTTCTACAGGGTCTTCAGCAAAGCACATAAAACACTCACCCTTGAGACATTGCCGAGTCCAGGGAAACCGGAAGGCTGAGGAGACGTCGCCTGAACATATCCAACTGGATCGCTACCACCATAGATGTCCATGGGTCCAGGAGAGTTGGGCGTCGGAAATGCTCGATTTGAAGGAGACGCTGGTTGTGCGAAGCCAGACCCTGGATAGTTGTTTATGACTGGAGCAAAAAATCAATATGAAATATTAGTTAGTTAGTTAGCGCGTATGTACACATAATGAATACAATATCACAATGGATGTAGACCGAGCGAGAATGGACTAAACATAGATTTTTTGGGCGATCTGGCATTTACTACAACGTACGCAAGTACTGTACACATAAAAGAACAGGAGAAAAATTTCAAGATTTCAAAATGTTGTAAAGATCACCAGAACGCTTGGTACATTTTAGTACTGGGACGATTATTTCATATATGTATAAGCGTGTACTAACTAACTATATAACTAACAGTGCATACCTGACAGAGGATTTATTTTATAGTAGTTAGTTAGTACGCAGGAACTAGAAATTATAGCAATAAGTCACACATGTAAAGCACTAGCGTAAGTAGATTCCTGTACAAAGGAGCAAACTATAAAAGTTCCTTTGGAACGCAAATGAAAAGAGAAAGAAAATGATAATGGTCATTAGAATGAGACGAAGAGAAAAGCTGATTCATTTGAGAGAGAAAAAAATGTGAATAGCTTCCTCACTAGAGTTCCCTATTTGAACTCCTAGTTTTACAACCGGTGAGAGAAGACGTGGAATTACAATTCAACTTTCATTTGTCATGCATATTTATGGCCCAAGGTACGAAGGTAATACAGCTTTAATGGATTGGTGAATCCATGAGAAGAAAAAGGAACGCATTAATATGAAAAGATGAAACGGTAGCAAGAAAAAGAGCTAGAACGGGTTCAAAAAATTCATAGTCAACTCAGGACGAGCAAGAAAAAACTTTTCATTTCACCATTGTATAGTGCTTACAACAACTCTTCTCTACCATGTGAACGAGGAAAAGGAGCATGGAGAGAATAAGGCAGTGAGTGAGTAGTGCACTGAAATGCTTGCTTACTCAACACAAGGGCGTAAAAGTCAACAATGGAACATTTTAAGTGGAGTTAAGAATATTTATTTAAGACATACATGGGATCCTAGAGCATGCTACTATAACCTAGAAGAGACTGACATCTGTATATAATGTCACCTCGGCCATTAGGTCAGACTGCGTATAAAAATTTTAACAACTTTCCCTATGACTAAAGTTAGAACAAGTAAACATGTTTTTTTCTGGTCTCTCCCTCTCTTTAGTCTGTGCGCTCTACTAACAGAGGAGGGGAAACTCTGTCCCGTGCTCAACTTAACAGTGTTCAAATTGCAAAGTGTACAACACGACCGTAACAAATAAACTTACCTGATAATGCTTGAGTTAACAGCGGAGTATTGTTATTTGGAGTTAGCTGTCCGTTAGGAAGTTCAACTATAACAGAAGAACAGAAAAACACATTTTATCATCATTTGTCTCCGTGAGAAAAGTAGTACCAAGAGAAAACGGAGCTAACCAAAATGCGCTCTATTTTTCTCCATTATATACAATTTAAACTTACAACATGTACAAAAAAGACTGTAAACGTAGTTTTTTTTTATGCGACGCGAACTCTACAACAGATAAACGCATTCTATAGAAGTGCTTGCTGCTGAAGCTATTTTTTGATGACATGTGTATTCCATGAATAAGAAGGATACTAATTATAGTGGCCGTAACTTATGATAAAACTAGCCGAAATTTAAGTTTGTAAGATACGCTACTACTATATAGCAATTTATTGCTACGTAAATACACTATATAAGGTGTAAGAAGCTACACATTTTATGATTACAAGTAAATTAAAAGAATAGATCAAGTGCTCCCACATTTCACAGTGCAAACTGTCGTGCGGACAAATGCATACACAGGAAAGTTTATTATGAAGGCAAGTATAGTGAGCAGACCTGACAATAAAGCCAAAAGGGAGCTACACACGGGTTTTGAAAGCACGACTCAAGTTTATAAGTGCAAACTTGGTGCCACACTATAAACTTGCTAACTAACTTTACACAAGTACAACGAGTCATTAAATGAATTCATTGACACCAAAAGATGAAACGAGGATTAATTATGGGCCTATAAAACCCTTTTGCCGTCTTCCAGAAACTAATTTTCACAAAAAACAAGTGATAACATAACTCACTATTATTGCATTACCCAAATCTTATTAAAATGGAGAGAAAGTGTGCGCTAGAATCGACAAAAACAGAGCTATACAAATCTTTTAATACTGTAGCACAAACAGACAAAGGAAAACAGTGAGCGAGTCTCACTGTATCGATTTTGGCAAGTGATGAAAACAGTTCCCATCCCAATCCAATTCAACTTAATCTATTTATAGGTTCAAATATTGAATACATAATACAGCCTGCTCTCATCGTTTCCATTTTCCCTCATTTACCCAACACATTTATTTCATTTCACTCCGTGCAACAGAGCTTTCACGGTGAACAGATTCCATGATGAAAAAGGTGAGTGGCAGCTTTATCAACTTAATACACCCTTGCAAAATTACTTAAAAAGTGAAATGGAAATGTCGACTCCGCCTCGTATACGGCACTACTAACTGTACCAATGGGATCCCAAATATGGTGTAAAATATCTCTGCACACTGCCACCACCCATCCCACATACTATACTTTCACTCACTGAAACCCTATATAATACTTTACTTTTATGCACACTTATTACTACACACTTTGCATTCTCACAACCTTGATACCTTGAACACATTTCCAACTCGATAGAATACATATATGAATCCTTATGGGTTACTTCTCCTTTCAAAAAATGAAGCCGCAAAGAAGCAAATAAGCAACGGCACATCTAAAAGTAGCCACTAACTAGTACATCATTCCAGACACAGTACAAAAATGAAACACAAAACGTGTACTTCAAACTTATAGTATACAGTGTAAAAAACTAGACTACACCTGGCTACGTAACTAAGTAATCTGCACTTGTACACCTACTCGTGTACAAAAAAAAAACACAACCAACTGGCCAGCAGTGAACTGTATCACTTCTCTAGTACAATAATGACCTGGGAGTGAGGACGAGTAGAGTTATTGCACTCGCACTGTAATCTGGTAAGTGCCAGTTAGGGTTGAAAACTTACGTTGTGAAGGACGCCCAGTCATATCTCGTGTAAGGGGTGAGCTGTTCATACCTGGATTTCCGTTGTCACTTCGCAAACCCGCCTGGAAGGCCAAAAAATAACCTCCGTAACAAGAATATACATAACACAGGAGAAGTGATTATGACAAAAGAAAAGAAGCCCCAGAACACATGATAAACTGGTAAAAATCCCAACTATCCAAACCTGTAAGCCCAAAAAAAGTGAAAAGCAAAGCCGTGGGAGCGAAATGAATGAAAGCTGTTTAACTCATCCGCCGTATCTTGCTCTTACTTTTGATTATAAACCAAATAAATACTGGAATAAAGAAATATAAGTTATAGTTGGTTTGGTTTCTTAGAGAGTGAGTTACACTAAAGTTTCTATAGTTGTCATTACAACTACAACAATTTGGCGTGGCAAGCATCTTTGTGGGGAGAACAAATGGAGCTCTCACACACTCGTCCATGCATATGGATAACATGTTAACTGACTGACTGACTGAGTGCTCCGTGTATAAGGTGCCTATATATTGCTCCCATTGGAAGTTCAAAAACTTGCCTCATTCCTTCCTGCCTACAAAGCAACGAGAGTTTAGTTTAGTAGTACAGGCAGACACACAAGACGAACAAATTCCTGTTTTAAAAAAATGCTCGTCTAACAAGCTGTTTTTATTCCGTACAGCACCTCCATTTCGTAGTGATGAGGCTCCCATCCAAAAAATCCACTAGTATCTTACCATCTTGTGAGCCAACAAGGCTTTTATATATTTTCTCCTTTCACACAATTTCTTCTGAGAGTGAAAGAAGAAAAATGTGAAAAACTTTTTTACCCCATAAAACTTATACTTGTGGTATGGAGAATTGTACACGAACCAGATAAAGTTGAAACTATAGTTATAATGAAAAATATGTAAGCAGGGAAGAGGACACAAGAGAAAAAAATTTAACGGAGTCGTCAGCACTTGGTTTACATGAGATTAGGAATGAACTCAAAGTTGCTAACTAACTATTTCCCATTCCAAGTATTCCAACTTTTCTCCCAGTTGTCTACAAACATGGACTAAAATTGGCAGATTAAAAAGATGACAACTCGTTCCTACTAACTATAGTCCTCATCATCATTCCATCACGAATACACACAAATTTTACGAACCAAAAGTAGTACGTCAGCAATTCTGGCATGTATAGTATATGTATTTAACATTAGACCGAGTTGTGTGTATGGGAGCAAACTTTTAGTAGCTCATCAACATTCTGCACTGACGGTTTTTTGCCTTCGTACATGGAAAACGGGAAAAACTCACTAACTAAATTATCCTGCTACCACTGTAGGGAAAACAAGAAGAAACTTTTTCATTAAAAATTTCTTCACTAAAATTTACACTCAGGGTTGAGAAAAAAGACTGGACCACATTCTCCATAAACAAATCCTTTCAATCATTTTAAATTGTCTATCCAGGCTAACAAATTAACAGCAACTCTACGTTTATCTTGTTTTCCCCAATTTAACAAACTCGTCCACAATACTATTCATCCCAGATTCCAATGTTTGTCGACTGTAGACGCAATTATAACTGATGACACGAAAAGGCATTCACAGCTCTTCATGTCCCTTTCATCTTTGTTTGCTCTGGTGTATTTTGCGGAGACAGCAACTCATGACAAGTACGAAGACTGAATTTAGTAGACGAGGACAATACATTGTATACAAACTAAACTGCACTGGATTTCATAATACTCAAGAAAATGGTCTTTCCCAAGTACTCATCCTTGAGTAAGTTAGAACCTATATACTACTGTTTGCAATCCTGCCTGGCAGCGGGCGTATGCGGGAGTTGGCGAACTGTTCACAGGATTAGCCCGTGTATTTTTTTCCCACAGCCCAAAACGTGTCAAGTAAACCGTCGTAGAAATGTTGGTCCATCACTCACAGTATGGGAGGCTTCAACTGTACAGCGTTGACACTTTATTTTATTACGGGAGGCACTATTTATCATTATGATCTTGGAGCTTTACCACCCAGAGCAATATATTTAAACTCGGTGAACGGTTCTTCATTATCTAGGGGCAACCAACTAACTATATAAAGACTTGTGACTGACTGCATAAGAAACTTTTAGTTAGTTAGTTAGTTTGTTAAGGAAAATAAATAAACAAGAAAAAACACAAGCTTTCATTCATTTCACCCACTCTGTTTGTTTATCATTAGCAGGGAAAGTTGGACAGCAAGGAAAAAGGAAGCTCTCAGTAGTCAGTTCGAGATTGTTTATGAGGAAACCTTGGGAACAAATATTGCCAGCCCATGGTCCCTGCCATCCACAATACCCGCACACGTACGTACTACCACTATGTATGCAAAAAACAAAGCAAAAATATATAGGGACGAGTGGAAGAAGACGGTTTTCCACTCGCCGTGCACAAATAATAATAAAAAAATTGTAATTACTTGTGCAGCTGCGTAATCATAATAGCCTGATGCTGCTGCCGCAATATTAGCTCGATCAGCAGCATTTGTAGTTGCAGTGGGTACAGCTGGCGCGGTCGGGAAATAACCATAATTTGGAAACCCTGGAATTCAAACAACAACATTATGTTACTCATTGAAGATGCCACTTCCCAACGGCTTCTTGATAGATGGGAAGGACATGGTTAACTTTCTCTCACTAAAAAAAACAATCTCAAACAGTACACATACTTGGAATATGAAAAACATTGCAACGAATAGTCTAACAGCTATAAGTGTGCATGCACAAAAATCATCAACAAAGTTTCATATACAAGCACATTGAGAGTAGACAACTAGAGCGTACCAAACAAATTATTGTAAAAGCCATTAGTACACAATAGATATGACAGTAAAATGTGTGTGCACTGATCATATTATGATTAAATATTGCTTTAATCTTGTTTTCTATACCACCAACTAACTAACTAACTAGAACTAGTATCTTACATATAACTCCGCTATATGTACACACCAAATGGCACTCAACTAGACTAAAATACGGAGCTCAGAGACTATAGCCAAAGTAGTAAGTAAGTAATGTGAGAATAAAGTAGTAATGGTTACTAACTAACTAACGAACTAACTAGAAATAATGAACAAATCCGTTGTGTGAGCATAATCAGTTACGTTCTAGTAGAGTCTAGTTAGTTCCACAGCAGCAACCATAGATTATACATCATATTATTATACAGGAGGACTGTGGGCTCCACTAATTACCCAACTCGAGAGTTACAGCCAATGATGGCAATACTAAAAACCACACAGAAAAGCACTTTTAATGACAATCGTGCAATCTTCCCAAGTCATTACGGTTATTATCCGTGATCAAGTTATACATAGCAATCATCACACCGATGGACACAGAATTCATGGCTATCACTAACTAATATTTTCGAATCAAATTGTCATCGCAGTATGTTGTTATAGTATATACGCAAGCAGCAAGCACTCTATAGTAATGGGTTTCAAAAAAGTATTCACAACCAATCTAGTGCACTTTTTGGGTCGGTTGGCATTTCAAAAAATCTAGGGTTATCCCAAAATTTTCAACCTGGCCCTCTAAAAAAATGTCTAAAAACTAACAAGCAGCATAGTTGTCATTCGCTATGCATAGTAGTAGTATTATCAAAGCAACTCAATGGTTCCTTTGCTAATTTACCGACCAAATAACTTGACACAGTCAGTTTTAAATGTTACAAAAATGTTTCATTCATCAGCGCACAAGTGAGCTTTGAATACTAACTAACTATAGGAGGCAAAATGGATTTACATGGGGAACTCAACTTGAGCATTCACATAGCATGGATGCAGTCTATGTAAAGAACGAATCTATTCACTCGGCACGCTGTAAAGGAATCAATCAGCTATGTGACATGGACTATTGATTTCGAAAGCTTTATAAGCCAACTATCCAAAACGCTACTGCTCACTTAAGGCACTAGATTCACTTGTAGTAAACACGTACTATCTTGGTACAAACTTTCAGGGCTAGAAAAGCGAACATGTATGTATAATTTACCACACCAATAAAAAAACTCCGGAGGCACGCTCTTCAGGTAGTATAGTGGCACAGATTACATGTAAATCTGCCCACATTTGATATCACTACAGAACGTAATTTAGTCTATTGCAGTTACAGACTGGAGAACTAAAAGTACTCAACTGGTACCACTAAAAACTATAGCTAAATTGAAAACAGAAACCTTAAACTGCCAACGTTTGTTTACTATGTAAAACCAAGTAGTAAACTATTTTGGAGCAATTTATCAGTAAGTACTTTATGCAACACCAACACTATGAAAACTATAGAATCTCACCACTCTGTCCACAAGCTAATACAGTCTAACTAATCCAAATGTTAATGTAAAACTCTAAAATGATGGGTGCTACTCATTGTACAAAATAGTAGAGTCTACAAAGTAAATTTCACACTAATTTGGTACGTTCAGACTAGATAAGAGAGTGTTGAAAAAAATCATAATACGACAAATGTCTCCAAAAAAAGACAGTTTAGATTAGTAAAAAAATTCTTCTCCAGTATACTGTCCATCGTTTAAATGCATTGCATCAAACTTAGTTAGTTTTAGGTACCAAAGCAAAAAAATTAGTCCACGAAATCAAGTCACTCACTATTATACAACTATGCGACTATAGTGAATACTAGTTAGGTAGTTAGTTACACGACTTTAATTTCAACCATGCGTATTCTATGGATTCAATTCACTATAAGTATTCAATGACTCCTATTAGTACATAATACAAACATTGCAAACTCACCCAATGCGAACCAGTAGAAGAAAAAATTCCATAATTTATATGTACACTAGAAATAAGTTTGGCAAGTTAAAAAAATAGGAATGCAAACACACGGGAATATAGGATAGTGATGTCCAATACTGGAGAAAGCGGAGAAAACGGATGACAGGAACAGCAGTGAGGGAGTGAGTAACTTAAAAACAAGAAAGCAAGGCCACTTGTCCCCATGAAATTGAATAATATACTCTGAAAATGCGGGTCGCACCCCAAGGGAGTTTTCTATAGTCATTCCTTCAGTAATAACAATGAAAGGGATCAAAGTACGCATTTAAATAGGCTGTTTGAGAACAAAGACAACCACTGGAGATAAATTCAAGTGAACCAAATTTCAAATCACGGCATGACGACCACAAAATGTAAACCTTAAAATCATTCCTTTCTCTTTACATGGAATCAAATATTTAAAGCCGGTGCTCAACCAAACCAAACTATACAAATAACCGACTGACTGACTGACTGAGCATATGAATTTGGGAATAAAAAACATTAGTTCAATCGGGGAAAACAATGAGGACAAGCAACACAGTGGACCAATTAATGCTGTAACCAATCAAACTGAGAACAAGCTTTAGGAACATATGGCTAAAGTCTACATACGTCACACAGTCGACAGTTTGTCAACACTAAAAGTCTATTGTGTAATAATCTCAAAGACCAGAGAGTGTGAGACTAAAACTGCAAGTTCAATGCTGCAAAGTTGATAAGAAAAATTTGAGCAACTATATAAGTAACTAAGTAAGTAACTAGACAAACTGTACTCACTCTCGGTAATTTTTCTTTGCTCTAAGAGCCTAAAAAAGGTTCACGACAATTCCAAAAAAAAATAGAAACTATAGAAACAAAAACACACTTTCTACACATGACTGGGACGTGACTATACATTTTGTAAAAACATACTCATGAGTAGAGAAATAATCTGTCCATTACCTAATCATCATAGAGATATTAACTCTGGTCTTGTCACCAACGTACGTCGTCTCACACTTTTAGCTCGGAAAGGAAAAGACAAAGTATTCAAGTCAGTTTTCTTCATCAAAGAAAAAAAATTCTTTGTCAAAAGGCAAATTATAAACAAGTATTTAATAATAATGAGGATGCTCACCCAAACACATATAGCAAGAGACAAGGAGAGGGGGACGCCAAGAATTTAGCATATAGGATCCCTTATGTACATCCTTGTGTGCTGTAGTTCAATTTCGTATATGAATCCCAATTTTGGCAAGATAAACTTGTACATTCAAGCTAGTTCGTTAGTTAGTTAGCCACACTGTAAATTGTGGATGCCACTTATGAAAGATTTTCTGAATACCTTGAGATTTACAAGTGAGGGCTCAGAGCCTCATTTCTCCCATAGCTTCCATATTACAGGACGGTAAAGAACCTTAATTGAATACTTACTGGGAGTAAAAATCTAATTTGACGACACAAAAGTATCTAACTTGGCTGAAAGTAGTAAAATTCAATTCAGGCTCAAACTACCATTCTCATGTGCCGTATTGGGAACAGCTCACGCAGGCAGAATATTGTCAACCCGCAACATAATGTCCCATTCAAAACTATACGAAATTGACTTTTGTCGTCTAAAATGTGACTACTTTGTTGTTTGCAATGACGCTCATTACTATGAGCGTCCTTATAGCATGTCCCCAGCAGTGAATTCATTTGGCCTCAACTTTTTTCTACTCTCATAACCATTTCCTGGGGAAATCACATGAAATGAATTTTATATAAATGGCTCATAAAAGCTACACCAGCTGGCTCTTCCTAGCATATACTTTGTTTGATCAATACTCTGTACATGAAGATTTTTTCGAGACATTGTCAATACCTCTGGAGACTCATTAAATGGTAAATGCACGTTTGTCTACTGCAAAATAACCCCAGTAGTTTTCCAAACGAATCAATCAGCAATACATAATATACCGTTCTAAATAGGCCAAAAAGGTAGGCAACAACTTTTTGGCCACAAAGTCTATCTTTGGAAACAAATATGTGCTTTGCGCATTTAATAAATCTCAAAGTCTTAACCCTAACCCTGCTAGAGTTGGACACAAAGAAAAAGAATAGAAAAATAAAATGGTCACAGTGTGCAATCCATAGATTATGGAACATGGGAGAAAGTAAGGAAAGCAACTAAATTTTTAAACATATTGTATATATTTTTTATTAATGCGTTTTGTTTGTCTTTACTGCATCATTCATCACAAAAAAGCATGGGGAGAGTGCAAAACCCCTGTTAACATGAAAATGTCTAAACAGTAGTTTATCGTTGTACGACTAATAAAAACACATTGTAGGTAGTACCTAAAAGATTAACCGAGTAGAATGCCCACAGTTAGATGAGCAATATACACGACCCCCTACCTACCTATTATAGATGGAGAGTTTCAAATTCAATAATCACAAAAAAAATCAAAATTTTCTGCCCACACGCAACCACAGGTTTATCAACTTGTCCTTAAAAAAGTATGCCAACTTTTAGCGTCACACCATGTGAAAATAAAATTACCACATGCTGAAGCATATAATAATACATAATACTTTTCTCAAGTGTGATAAGAAAATGGAGTAAAAACTGGAAGCATTGTATAGCGATGAATACCTATAGTTGAATAGAAAAATACGATATGCACAGGAGGAAAGTATACATGACGTAGTAGTAGTATATGTATACTAATATACAGTCATTTTTTTTTGGTAAACATGAAAGCACATTTACAAATAATAAAGACTCCATCAAAATAGGTAGGCAGGAGACATGTGTGACATCCGTACAGCGAGAAAAAAAATCTTATACAACCATTTGGAAATATAAATCAACAGTCAACAGTCCACAAAAATGGAGTGTAAAAGCAGTAGCAAACAATCAAATGTGTGATCACATAGTCAGAAAAATAAATATAAATAAATAAATACGATGCATTAAGACAGAGAGACAGTGAATATTTGCACCCATCATCAATATACTGCGTCATTGTAGATTACATTTACTTACTTAGGTAGTTAGTTTGTTATAGCAGTACACTTTTCCAATTTATAATAAACGTAATATTTAAAGTGGTTGAGTGAGTGAGCAGCTTCCTATAGCACCCATCAAAAAAGAGTAACAATAATAAATATCGAATGTTCCTTTCTCCCGCTTTCCCTTCAACTCAATGAACGTGCATTTGAATTATAAATGACACGCATTAGTTAGTATCAGTATTATATTATCATCCTCCTCATTACTTACTTGCTCAAGAAAAAAAAAACGGCTACACACACAATGAACCAAATAACAGACAATTGCCATATCAGGTTTTAAAGACTGAAGAAAAAACCGAGAGAAAAGGATCCCATAATTTCTAACTACAAGTGAAGTGAACTGTCAGCTTTTTTACGTCAAATAATCTTCCTTGGTTGATCATAATCATACATTATAATATGTACACGTCAATCAAGGTTCCGCTACACACGCACTAGAGTGCTCTACACAGTAAATTATCATATCAATCCTCATTACATGATGAATGCATAAATTACGGCTACTGACAGATTTCTACCTTATCCCTATTGCTAACATATTATCAGTGTCTATACCCCAAAATATGACTAGTAGTTACAAGTATAAAGTATCCCTAGTACAGTAACATCTAGTGACTAAAAGGGTCTTTTATATTCGCAACTTGAGACTTTATATACGTAGAATGAAAGAAATCCAATCAACTTATTACTTTCTTAGAGCGCGCATGCAGAATTTTAGCAAATATTTTCGCCAGTAAAAAAATTAATACGTTTCAAACTAAATAACTAAATCTCCCTTTGTTTGTTCTCTATTCCTTTCTAGATGATTTTCCCTACAGGAAAAGGGGCTCATTACTTCTACAGCCTCATGAAATACGTATGCAATTTCCCGTGGAACACACTATGGAAGACTATTGTTTCATTTAATTACTCACAACAACTTCCTATTATGAAATGCTGCATGCGCAGTCCAACAAACCATGAGTGTCTAACTTCCAAATCCCATCTTGACATTCCAATACAAACAGTTGCCGGAAAAGGGGTAAAGACAAAATTAAAATCACAAAAGTTCACCCCTGCCAAACCACATAAACCCTGAAACATGTGTACAATGATATACAAATGCAAGATCACTTGATGGTCTCATGAAAAAGTGATAATTACATCAAGCCGACAACAATTTTTTTTCGCAGAGCAACTATACAGCATATATAGCATGAACGTGAATAAGTTGAATATCATTACCATCCTGATCGGCAAGATTTACCAACTCATCGCAACAGCCATAAATAATACATTTTTCTAGCACTTATTAACAGCTAGTTAAAACCTCTAGAGCACACCACTAACTAACTAACTAACTACTCAAGCTAAAACGTTGACTCACTGTTATCCATTTCCACAACTGCTGCTACACACTGACTACTGTATTTAATACGGCCTAAAAATTATGTTCATGAACTACGCAAAGCTATTTTGGTACTCCTAGGACGCACATTAGAGTACACCTAGAATCTTAGGTACCACTAAAATAGAAACTGTCTCCCTCATGACTTATTATGGGAGTCGTAGACAGACGAGAAAGAACAATTCCCTGCTCTGCATATAATAGCACATATCCTAAAAACTATTTATTTTCTCCTATCAGTTTGCCTCAGCTAGAGCTACCATCCAACTGCATTCGACCTTATTCTCATACTTGTAACTAACTAACTCACCAATATTAACTAATACTACTATTAGTAGTAATAGTAATAGTAGTAAATGTACTAACTAACTAACTAACTAGAAACTACCGTCTGCTGTTTTTCACACACAAACACATCATTATGCATATATATACTACACAAGATTGTAAGTCAACTTGCATTTGATATGTGGATTTCCTTGTTTGATCTCCCTTTCAAGAAAACCACATTATAGCTAATACTTGGTTAGTCAAAAACTCCACCTGAGCTCCTTTTTCCCATAACAATATTAGATACGCGGAACGCATGCCAGTGACCATATTTTCCCTTCAAAAACCCTTCTTTTGTCATACGCAACATTAGACCATATAGGAAACCACATGAATATCATCATGACTGAAATGTCATTCACTCCTTGCAAAAGCGTACATGCGTTCGTCCCAGGAAATTATTACTTTTAGTTGGCTTGTACACTACATACAAGAGCGTTCCAAGTCACTTCATGTCATGGGCAAAAGGAGCACACGGGTAGATATGAAAGATATTTTTGTTACGCATAGTTAGTTTAGATAGTTTCTTATAAGATTTACTCGGAGCACTCACTCTTTCATTTCAAATGAGACTTATGGAGGTGAGTGATCACACTAGTGCGTCTTCCGTTTTGCATCATCACTAGTAAATAGCAATAGTAATCATAATAATAATAAGAATCAGCATGGTTCTGGTATATAGAGCTAGCTGTAAGAGCGAAACTTGCCAGCTGTAGTAGTCATTTAAAGGGGGGCAAAAAAAAGTCTTGCTACTTGAGACAAGAGAGATGCTTGTATTACGCACATGAAAAAGTTGGAACAACATTTATTACAATGTGCAAGCGAGGCTGAATGTGCTCATAACTCTTTCTTTCCCTTTTCATAAGGAGCCCGATAAGCAATGAGGAGACAGAAACTTAATTACTAGCACACACGTGAGATATTATTGGAGTCTGAATGAAAAGACTGTGCTACGTACGTGCACTGGAGTACTAAAGGTCATAACTTTTGGCAATAATTAAAGCTCTGAATGCTATTAATAGGAATTTTATGATACTCTACAAGAAATCCTGGTTGTAGATAATAAATGATGTCCGTAATTTAAAGTGCATGGATGATTCTAGCCTCAAATATCAGTGAAATCGTATCATATCATGGAAAATAAATCCACTTTTCATCGAAAACTATACCAGTTAGTTAGTTAGTCATTTAATTGAATTTTTTCCGTTCATGTAGAAAAAGGATGAGCTGGAAGAGTTGCAGTTTAGTGATAACACTCCACCTCCCAGACAAGAAAAAAACTTATTCAAGTGAAAGGGATCATTGAATAAAATATGTAAAAGCAAGCACTCGCGCACACAAAAATCAAAAAGCAGTAACAAAAATATTTGGAACGTGATACGCTGCACAAAGTAGTTACCATGATTAACAATAAAATTTGAGTATTCACTGCTTCAGTTCATTTGGTAAAAAGAAAAACGAAATCACGGTCCTTTACAAGTATATACAAATTAATACTCAGATCTGTTTCAAGTGAAAGTAAGTGAATTATAGCTCGAACAATTGAAATATTCCATGTAATCCATGATTGTCGAATAAGCAAAAAATATATATAGACTCTGAAACATCCAGTTTGATATTTACATGAGAGAGGATTGCAAAAAGTAAAACATAGTTAGTCATGGCACAAGCTTTCGTTTTAATTCCCTTTTCCTCTTGAGCATAAAAATAATTACTACGCCACACTGACTCCTCGGACAATGCAATCCACCTTTTCTTTGACACTTTACTTTCCTTCAAAAGAATTCATATCCTGGTCAACGATTACAAAACTGAAACAATGTTCACTGTCATAAATTGGTTAACTCACACCAAATGAAAAGTAAGTAAGTTACACTTCAAGTCTCTCAGCGCAAAACACGAAACAATAAAATCCGCGTCAATTTTCAATAGCAAACAAATACGTCCTCATATAGCACAAGACCACAACAAATCATGTACGGTGGAGCAAAAATTTATCCTATACATTGGATAATACACAAAGCACACTTAAGATTCCCATTCTTGCATCTTAACTAGCCATAGGACACAATGGGATCAAATGAGGGTCACAATCTGAGACAGTATGGCATATCAAAATGGGCAAACTAACTAGCAATGTTTCCCATAATGACCAAACTATACATACAGTATTACGAATGATGATGACAATGTAATACTAACGCGGAGCAACTAAAATATTTTTTGAAGAGGACACCATTTCCACAAGTCTTTCACTGTATAAACAAACTGGACGAGAAAAGTCACTGGGTTCACAATAATAAACTGTCTTCACAAAAAAAATCTCCTGTTTCTTTGAAGCACTCACAAAATGCACCGGTAAACATTTAAGCACGAGTCTCCAATCATATATAGTGTGTACACACAGTTTCTTTTACCAGTGATAAATAAGTAGCCACCAATTATTCAGCCATTTGGAGTCTTAAATCTACAGAAATATGTAGTACGTAATTGCGAGTTCATGGAAGACTAAAATGAACTAATAATAAAAATAAAGCAAGTAATTAAGTGATCAAACTGGCCCTATCGTCATAACTGGAGTCATCCACACAATCCACAAGGGTTCAGTAGGAGGTAAAACAACGTTGGCAGTTCACAGTCAGGATTAAGATTTACATTAATCCTTAGATAGCTTAATGTCACAAGGGATCGGGATTTTCGTATATCATATAGACTACTACACCATATCGAGTATTCCTCCTTGGATTTGCATGTGTGAAGCCATTGGAGCATAGGATAAAAAAGTGAGTGATTTTTACAACATTATTAGTTAATTAGAAATATAGAATCATTTCCATGGATCCGTTTACATTACAAGTTGTAGTAAATGCCACCATGAAATCACCACAACAGTACTCATTATTATTGCCCAAGAAATCCATCAAATGTTGTGAATGCCAAAGAGTGCACAAGTTTGGTTGCCTTGCACTTTTCATTTGCCATATCATGTATGTAAGTTTTTTTTGTTGTAGTTTTCGCCAATATTTTTTTTTACAGCTTCATAGAGTAGAGGCAATCGAGCGGATAAGGTAGACATAAATGGGTACCTGTAGGGTACGGCAGACCAAATCCAGCGTATCCACTATAGCCCCTTCCGGCTGCATATGCGGCATAAGCTGCAGCAGGAAAACCTATGGTCAGGAACAAATAAAACATTATTTAGAATTGACAATATTTAGGACCCACCTGAGACACATAACACAGGACTGATTGAGTGACTTTCTAGTTAGAAAGCCAGAGCTATATAGTGATTTTGGTGGCAATCGTCCCCATCAACTTAACTACGGTTTTTTATAACATAGAAAGATACATAGACAGAGAGAGAGTAACAAAAGAACTTGGAATACTAACTCTAGTGTACATAGGATAGTAATGAAAGGAAGATTTTGGTTCCAGGGGAGAAACTTTTCTGATTATAATTGAATTGGATCCAAGAAACTGAATAAATCATACATCTGCTGGCTAAACGAACTACACAGTGTGAAAGGAAGCAAAGAGGAACTGGCTGACAGCATAAACTCCACTGATAAATGAGCAAACTATTTTCACATGATTTTCAAATCTTCCCATATACATAATGTACATGCACAATGTAATGATGGCATCACCGTCACTCCGATTTCATTAAATCTCACACACACACGGTTTAGGCAGATAGTAAAAAGTGCTTTCATGCTCTCCTTTTAAGTGTAAAAAAAGCAGTTTTCATATTTGCCAATGTGTTATTATGAAAATTCAAACAACGGTACAGTGAGTAAGAGTTGGCAGATCAGTGTGAAAATAGCTTTCAGTCAGCTACGGGATTATGGATCTACTGAAAGTGAAAGCACGTTCAAAAGTCCATGAAATAAAAAAGGGGATTGTTTTAAACCCATGTCGGAAAATACACTGGATAAATTTGCTGGTAGTTCAATAACGGTTATTACAGATATATGGCAAAAGCTTTCAAATCAAATGAAGTCGGGAAAAGTCTAGATCACAAATTCTAATAAATTCAACTGGCTAGTACTGAGTATAAATAATACTACGGACTAGATTCTAACTAAAAGGACATACGGACTATCACCAAAACACTAATTCGCTATCATGAGTTCACACATGGTTCTAATTTATCCATCCAGGTATTCAATATCTGACAACACATATTTTTTTCTTACAAAATTACCAAAAGATGGACAAAATGGAACCATATGTTATACACTATAAAACACTACATATTACGAAACGTGTGGCTAATGTTCTTGTCAGAGACCGACCTACGATTCAGTTTATCAAACTGAAAACTATGAGCTCATAAGCAACGTAAACTGTGACTAAGTTGTAATAAAAAAAGTTTCAAGCGTATACTAAACGGCATTATTGTTACAAAATGGACTGGCAGCAATAGTTTGTACAAAAAAAAATAGACAATCAAGAAAAAAAAATATACCCTTGGTCCTTACGAGACTTGCAAACATAGTGATAGATTAGGATACTTACAAAAAGACCAGGAAATTCCAAAATAACATCTCACACAATTACACCGTCCACGAGCAAGGTCTTCAGACAGTTATTACAATCAGTCAGGCAACAACACATAGGCGCGCCCACACTTTGGTGAGAATATTACGGTCAAAATGAATACTTTCAGCTCTCAACTCGACTCATATAATACAAACAGCGATACGAAAACAAAACGGATACCCTGAGAGTGTGACAAGAAAAACAAATCTGCGCTTGGCACAATACAAAAAATAAAATAAAAGAATGTCGAGCAATTTTTACCTACCAGTTTTTTACCCTACGTGATTAAAAATACAGGTAAATGATACGCATGTTTCGCATACATTGTAGGCATTATATGCATTATTTTTTTAATGTAAAAAAATCGTAAATGGGAAAATAAGCGCGTAAAATAATAATCATGTCACAAGACTGACTTGTTAGTTTAGTTACTGAGAGCCGCAAATAGTTTTTTCTTTCTCCTTCATATTGGACCAATATTAGGAAACTAACGACTGCAACTTTTTGGTGACATGCATCCAAACAAATGAGTGCACACGTGCTATTAAACTCGAATCAATTCGTATTGAGACAAGAACCAAAATCGTACTCGTAATAACGCAACCGCAACAAAGGTCTTGGCCCCCCAATGAGCATTAGCAACACGGCTCGTGTGTTTTTTTTTTCTTTGTCGATAGAGCTAAAATGAAACCATTTTAATAAATGACATACCATCTGGCAACGCTCCCAAAGACCACATTAAATCTATTCGAATGAGAGAGCAGCACAAGGTAAGAAAAAAAAAGAGAACAAAGATGTAGATATTCATTATGGACTTATACATGTAATAATATTTTTTGCAATTTGATTCATTCATGGAAAATTATTGTGGGTGCATCAATGGGGGAAATTTGCAGTCCTTGTAGTTCGTTAGCAGTGCATTCACATTTTTTGCTGCAAAGGAAATGCACGTGTTTTTCATGTAGGTATTTTGCCCGAGCCATTATATGAGATTCCTAAAAGCAGACAACATTACCCAAGTCTGTAACACATGGTACTTACTATGCTGGTATGGTGATATGCTGTGAATTAATGATCACGTGGAAATATCATTGCCCTGCTGTAAATTATTGCAAGTGCTGTACACGTAAACGATGACGCTAACCTAGCCATTTTTAGTACTAACAACTAACTAGCATAAACTAAACTATAGCTCTAGAACTAACTCCTATTAGCTATCTATAGTAAAGTGCCTAAAAGACTAATAAACACTATAAATTAAATGATTCACTCTCTACACGCCGCTGTTTGTTACGTAAAAGTTAGTATCAATGTGTAATCTCGTCCTGGAATGCTAAATTCCTCAACCAGACGGGCGAAATCATCAGAGATCACATTTTATCTTCTGGTCTCCCTACAATGGTATAAACAATACATTTTTCCCAGGATGATGACAAATATCTTTGGATACTAACGGAGTAACAATGGATATAGCATGTCCTCTAGGGCCTTTCACAGATTTTGGATTTTCACTTGTGATCAGCAGTTTCGGAGGTTTCAGTAATCACTAGTCCAGATGGAGGCGAACGCAATTAAACGATTCATTCACACAGTCAGTCACTTCCCCCAGTTGTTTCATGGCATAGGCCACAACAGTAGATGGTTACGTAGCAAGTAAGAGAGGAGCTATATCGATTTTCATTTCAAGAATCCTTTCCAACCAAAGCACCATAATAGCGTGTAAAGTTGTAATTTTCGGATCCTGCCTGCTGCCTGCAGAGTGCATTATTAAAATGATGCGCATTCACAGTGGGAACCAAAGAATGATGATGATGATGGGTCTACCAGAGCCAATTCTCGGGACAAGGACTACAGGCTTCACTTTTCTATACAATACTTTCCCCATGTGCAATCCGTGTTGCAGTAGCACCGATTTGAAAAAGATTCCGGGTTTTCCAAATCTCAGTGTAATGAGTATGTGTGAGCGAGTGAGTGTCACTGCTAGTAAAAGTAGCTAACCACTACACAAAAAATTGCTTAAATAGTTCGTGTGTGTTATGGCGAGTGAACGCCAAGTTTGATGACAAAAATCTTTTTTTGGGTAAGGTAAAGGTATCTACGTCTACTCACTACTACCAAAAAGTATTTACTATACTACACTACTTTTACTTCCTTTCACCAAGTTGATTCATTGGTGCAATGATTTCATAATTTCTAATGACCGAGATATCATAGATTGAGGAATGCTACCCATCTCCAGAATTTCACCAGTCATATTCAGGGAGAGGAAAAACTAAATTAGGCACACATTTCCAAAAAGCAGCATCAAATTTTATAAATGAATCAACTTATTGAAAGAAATCCCAAAAAACACGGCATGGAATTGTAGGGTGCAACATTTTGACGAGTCAAAGCAACGAGCCTTATTTGCCAATGTGAATGCAGCTAAAAATTGTGTACAAGTCCTATAGAGCATGAATAGAAGGAACGAAAAAGGAAAACATTCGGGCACATATATAATAAATAGTACAGTTGTTGTGGTGCAGGCAAAGGATGCACTATGGATGCAATTACTGGTTATGAACTGAAATGAATGCGCTTCGGAGTGTATTACATACTATTAGACAAGACTGTGGTCAACGGTCACATGATGAGTAGGATAGTAGTGTACAACTATTATATTATGGAGTCCAAAAAATGCATATGTAACCACACGAACAGAGTATAGAAAAAGAGAGACAGATAGAGAGAGAGAGAGAAAGCACAAGGACTTGACATTACCCAATGTGCACTGGGTGGTGGAAAAAGCTATAGTAGTGGAAAAGGGAAAGTTACAATTAAAAGACGACGGTATGAGATATAAAGATTAAAGCGTACTTTTGGAGAAACGGAGCGTACGGAGAAGACACATAAAATTCAAATCGGGAGAACGGAGCAAAGTTTATTTACTTAGTCATACACGGAGCGATACTACAACTACACGATCAGAGATCCTACAAAACGTATAAGTTCCAGAAAAAAACTACCCTACAAACTTGTCTCTCACAGCTACAAATATATATTGCATTTCACAGCTCACTAATCAAATGAATACACAGACAGACAAAAAAAAGCTACTCTCATCACTGATTCACTTCTCATATGTAAAATACGTTACTTAATACGTACAACAACTCTAATTATTACAATTGGTTCACTACTATTGGTTCTTCCCATGTCATCAGAGGACTCACAACAAGAACAATACTTATTCATCATTGTAGTATTCTCACCCATAGAGCCACTGACTGCTGGAGTCCAATCTAAGTGTACTAACTAATAACGTTAATCAAGTTCACAGGTAAGAAGAAATTAAGACGAACGATTTGGTAACTCTACATTTGTATATCACAACAACAACAACAACAAACGGTACTTAGTGCTCTATATAGTAAGTTAAAGTATCCAAATAGTTGTATAATACAGAGCTCTAAAAGAAAAGAAACAACAACAACAAAAAACTCTTTAGTCATCTAGCTAAAAGTGTATATGTTTTCTTTCCCTTTAAAAACTACTCAATACTATATGGCGGTACGGACTCACTCACTGATTAATAATGACTAAATGTAACTTTTTTATACAGACTCGAGAATTTATATAGGACAACTAATAAACTAAATACTTCGATATTCACTCACTCTCCACTCAGGGTACAGAAAAAAGGAAGGAAAAAATCTATATGGGTTCGTTCGCTCCCAAAGTCCACAATAGGCATGTATGGAGAGTGCAAGAAAAAAATACTTTCTTTTTGCTATAACGCCCAGGTAGACGACTGTGAATTCGCCAACAGAAAAAAATGGGAAAAAAACCAAGACCCGCTGACTGATTATTAGCTTGTGGATAACAAAACCTTCAACTATACAATCATAATGTTACTTCATAATCAAATTACAAGCTGCAACTGTAGAGTTATATACTAGAACAATATTAGGTATTATATGCTGCGCTGTCGCCTCATCTATACAGCTACTACACACTACACATTCTAAATTCATAATAAAACTTGGCCGTATAATCTCTAATAACATAAAAAATACCCCTTTTCCTCACAAGAAGTGTTCTCCATCTCAAAAAAACAACACAGTTTTTTTTACCACCAGTTTGTGATGAGAGGGAAACAAAAAAAATTTTACAACCAGCTTTTTTCTTCTCTATATGTGTTCTGTGATTTGTGAATAAATAAGTCTTCTTGTTGACATGATGATAATGATGTGGCAGGTGAATGAAATAGACTTGTTCACTAACTACACATAAGGTTAATGATCATCCTGATTCCTTGCTAACAATATGCCAGTCACAATGGACAACGTATAGTACACAGCAGTACCTATACTAACTAACTGCACTACTGGTTGGCCTAAAAATGCAATGTTCGCTTCATACACAATGTTTACCTCAAAGTGAGCTCACTTTCTTTTCCAGTATAAAGCTTTCCCTCAGAGTACACAACTAGGGAAGGTCTTTAGCCTACAAATAACATGTTTTAGACTCTGTGCATTATATTGTCCTTTGATACTATTCCCCAATGACTCTACTCAACAAAGCTAACCAAACAGTTTACCAAAGCCTTTGCTACTGCATATATAGTAGTAGTAGTAGTAGTCATTGATTTGGATGGATACTGATACCAATAGATGCAATTAACTCGGTTCTTTATGGACAACCATGTGTACAATTATTCCCTACTGGTATCATTATCATTTGCCATAGGACGGCCGATAATTCAATTAGACTTAACACAGGAGCCATAACCTGACATAAATGCGTCGCTCTTGTGAGCAAAAAAAAAGTCAAAAGGGATATGCACCAGAAAAGAAAACAGTAGTAAAAGTTATTATTACGGCATGAAGCGTACATTATACGTAACTAACAACTATAAGTAGTGAGTGAAGCCAGTAGTATAGTAAGTAAATGTGTGTGCTTTCGCATAGAATAATGAGCAATGCGTGTGCATTTTGAAGACCAAACTAAACCAACTATAGCTAACTACAGTGATAAGAAAATAATGTTGCTTCTGAAATGAACTCCTTCATTCACCAGACAAACCAGCAGTGCATTCAACTTGGAAAAAGACTTGGATAGATTAGAACTAACTAACACTAATGAACTACAAAACGAGTCCTACAACTATTATCAGTGGAGATTGGTTTTCATTATGAAAATTGTCTACAAAACACAGAGCAAGGATCTAACAGACGACTAAAATATGGGTTTAATCTCACTATATGATTTTTGTAGCCTAAAGACTCCATGGATCGTACCACTAGACTACATAATGCTAACAAACTAACTACGAACTATATGTCTATCGCTATAACTTCACGTCTCCAATAAATCGTATAAAATGTTCAAAAAAGTATACAACGTGTGATTGGCAATTGAATCGATCGTCAGTTCATAATGAAAGAGCACTACAATTTTGGTCATTGTTTGTGGAGGAAGACTTGACAAGAATGGCTATTATTGCTTATTGCACTCTATGAGTAACTAACTAACTATAGAACTATGCTAAACTAGATTTGTTCGTTTTATTGCCTACTGAAAGTCCTAAGGAGAAAGGAACTTTTACACCACACTGGATGTAAAAAACACTTACAGAGCATGCAGTTCGTAGGCATAGTATAATAAATACTAAAAAATACTTTTGTTTTTTTGGCCTCCTGCTAATTCCTCACTAAGCTCTTTCTTTGGTGAGCAAATTTAATTTACTTTGGTATACAACAAGGACGTAGTTCAATCTCATCGTTTCCCTATATAATAATAAAATTGGACTAGAAGAGTAAAGCACACAACATACATACGTACGTACGTCCGTAGATCTCTATAGACAAGGAGAGAAAACGAGATGATAAAACAAACAGATTAAAACGATCTGCTACCACTAATCTTTAGATACGGTACACTCTATGATGATGATCCATCCGTCTACAAGATTCGATTGAACCGAGACAAAAGAAAATAGAAACAGATACACTTCTACTAACAAACTAACTAGTAAATACATTGTGTGTGTGTGCCTTACACAAGTTGGCAGACCGATACGGTCATACAGAGGAAGAGAAAAAAAGTACGACGGTTTCCCCAGTTAGGACGATTCAATTCTTTGTCTTGGAAAATGAGATGTAACATGGCGAAAAAGTTCCTTCACTTTCACTACCAATCTAACTATAATATCTAACAATAAAACAGTATCAAAATAGACTGCTTATCCACAACCATAGTCTTTTTCCATGTCTTTTATCGATATTGATCGTTGATCGAGGCGGAACTGAAGTATTCACAAACCTATTGTAACAATGATATCGTCCCTGGATATAAAATACAGACTTTCTAACGTCGATATGCCAGATCATATGTATCAATGTGTGGGTTCGGGAATTTATCCATAATTACTATTGGCACGGTGTCCGAGCTTATACAGCCGCCGTTTGAGCTCCAACTCACTTTTTCTCCTAAAAATGCGAGCATCAATTTCACGAGAGCACACAAACTACTAGTTTTTGTGCTTTCTCTTTGAATTCCCCCTTTTTTGGCCAAGAATCACTATATATTTCACATCTATAGTAGTAAATAGCATCTACCTAACTAACTACAACCTAAATATTATAGATCACGGCAAAAAAATTGTAGTAGATACTAATCGATTTGGCTCTCTGGTTAAATTGGTTAACTGGGCAAACTTTTTGAGACTACTAAAATCCATGCTCAAGTTTCAACTAGGCAAGAGACTCACAGTTAAAAAGTAATGCATTAGCAGCACTCACTAAAAATTACCGTAAAGAGTTCAACACTATAGTTTACTTACTTCCTACTCATCATAGTCATTAGAGTAGCCTAGAAGAAATAACTGATCATGATAGTCCCTATTATAGTAGTTTCTACTAGAATTCCATATGGGATAAAAGCTATAGATATTCTCATCAACTGCAACCTTAAGAAATTCTCTACAACCCCATTTACCATACAACAATGCGGAGAGCAGGTGACAATAGGCCGGAAAACATGGAAACGTCGGACTGACTATGTGTGTACACTACACACACTAAAATAAGAATAATAATATGGTTGAGTTCGTCCCATTCTATTAACACAATTCTAAAAATGCAATACCAAGTAGCAATTTGGCCTTTTGAACAATGCCCCGTGTATGAAATACTGCCTGTGACATCCCCCGTAATAATAACATGTACCTCAGTCCACAGTTAGCGCACGCAGTTAGCGAAACAACCATCGTTCACAATAAAAAAATAATGCCAACGCACTAACTATAAGTAGGGATGCACAAAGACAAAAAAAAAACCTTTCCGTATACGCAACTGCAACAAATATACATAACCTAATGAGGGCCAAAGGACCTAAAAACTTGGAGTCAATCCATCACATGTAAAAAAAAACCATACCCTCATAATAAATCCTATCTAATAACAGTACTCTCACTACGCGTCACTCCCAAAAGAAAAAAGTCCACTGTTCGTCGATTACGGACAAGAAACATGCTGAGAGGAATGTTGATGGACCACCTAACTAACCAGCCAGCTAACTTTGTATACCATTTCACTCATTCTCAAACCTTAAGGATTGCGTACATTGTTCCTCTATCATTGTCATAATGACTATGCTCATACATATGTTTAATATCTCTCGTAAAAACACGAGTCTAAGTAACTTACTAAATAAATAACATTATAATAACCTATACACAAGAACCTTTAAACTTGCTCTGCAATCTGAATATAGTCTATAGATGAGAAACAACAACAAACAACGATATGGACGAAAAAAAGAACTTCATGCTCCAACTAACCAACTATCCGTAATGAGTAGTTAATCATATGCAGCAAATATGTCCCCTACCATGCTCTATGAATTATTATGATGATGCGTGTAAATGGAACCATCATTCATCTGAACCTAACTAACTCACTGACTCACTCACAGATCCAGCAATTATAATTATATTAATAAGTATGTATGATCTTCATGATTATGATGATGCTTTTATGACGATGCACGCATTTTATACCACACTAGGCCACAAGGCTACCGAAAATGTCCTTTCGTTTTTCCCTATATCTGTATGGGGAGCATGGTGACACCCACTGGATTGATGGTAATGCCGGTGGCTGGATTTGTAGCATTCGCATGGTTTGTAAGCAAACCAAACACATTCTTATGAGCCAAGTATGGACTGGCTGTATGTTCAAGAGTGGACAGGATGTGATGCGTCCGGGCATGCCCGGACAGGGAAGTTGAATGTGTCGCAGCCGCCGAGGCTACAGGGATGGCGTAAGGAGTGTAACGGATGGAAGCTGGCGCCGCATGGGTCGCGGTCGTGCCTATGGCTGGAATTAGAATGAACTCACCATAGCTCGCACCTCGAGTAGATGCCCGCGTCTTCGCTAAAGTCGCTGGTAACATGACCTCCTTGGGTTGAGCCTTCTTGCATTCCACCTGAGCAAATACAACGAGTTCATGTCATTGTCATGTACAAAAGAATGAACTAGCTATGAATAGCTACCAGTTCGCAGTTAGGCTAGTGTTATTTGTCGTCTATAGCTAACAAACTGTGCGGTACATTCGAAGACAATTGGTGGCAAGCACATTCGCGCAATGCTAACTAACTATAGTGACTTAGATAATATAACATTAATCATTCTTTGCATGAATTGAATGCACAATAACCAAACGAGTTGACGGTTCTAGACTACTGTACTTTTTGCCTCTTGGCATTCCAATTTTTTTTCCTTTCCCATGTTGATGCATGCAAAGTCACAGATGTCAAATATGACGCAGAGGAAGAATGCTTTGTAGTTAGAAGTAAGTAGGTAAGCTAGTTTTAAACATAAGTACTATTCTGTTTAGTTAGTTTGTTAGCAACTACAAAAGTATCGGATTCAAAGGACTAAAAAAAACGGGATAAACATACCATTTTGTTGTTGATTTCGTGGAAATGTATTTCGCATACTTTATCTACCACATCCTCGTTCTGGAACGTCACGAATCCAAAACCTGCAAAATTCAAAATCCATATAGAATGCATTGAGGATAACATTTACACCGCGTAAATAAACAACTTTTAAAAAATTATAGGGCTTTTCAGGAGCGGCAACATGGAATAGCGTAAAAGGAATGCAAAAAATAATACTGGCAGGAAAGATGGGAGCGAAAAAAATTACAGTTCGTTCATGCAGATTACCGAGACAGAGAAGTTGAGAAGTTTTTTGTGGAAAAAATGTTTTCACTCAAGTCAGACTACTGACAAGAAAAACATAAGCTAAGGAGAGAAAAAGTTGGCTTGTTACAGATCGCAAGCAACTTATAAAACTATATAGGGGCAAACTTAAATACTACATTGATTAGAGTTTACTACAGACATGGTAAACATTTCGCAAAGCCTGTCTTCCATTTCCCTGATAAGACATTCTTGTAATTAGTTTTTCAGGTGCTCAACTTAAGGAATGCTCTCATTAGCATACCACAAATGCTGGCAACCTTCCTGTATTTTGCTACTGTGGGGCCAATCCCCATAACATTTATTTTAAACTATGTGGATTGCATGATAAAGTCTGCTTCTAATGTATTTTCCCTAAGCCAATTACTGCACTTCAGTTCGACATGATTTCATATTAATAGCAAATAAATAATGTATAGAAACAATTTCGCATCCACATACATGCTAAATACTGTACAAATACAAATTATTGTATTAATATTGCAATGCATATCTCTTTTGTAGCGGCTAACTTGCTAACTAAACTAACTACAGATAGAATGGCGCCAATCGAACACTCCATATGAAATTATCGTCAGAACTAATGTCTTTAGTCTTAGTTAGTTAGATCTTTATTCCTTGTAGTAGTTCAATACCACTGACTAACAAATGTCGTATTACATAAGGGGAAACTTTTGAAAAGCTCCTGAGTTTCAATAGCGTTTATGAAAACAGGAAAAAGTTTATTCCACATAACAGCAATAAGGTAACTGGAAGCACTAGACACGAATCTCACTATTTATATCCCTGGAGTACTGTAAAGGTGCCTCTACCTTGATTGGGTACCAACAAAGGATATAGGAATCCCGTTTCCCTGTAAAATGTAATCCCCAGGAATACAAAGCAAGGATTAATGTTCATTTCGACATGAAAAATCCTCCTGGTATTATTATAGTCAATAATAATTGTCAAATAATTTTTTTGTGAGAAGACTGACATTGATTGGGGATAAAATTCCAACCATGACAGGAGTACACTATACTGTGTACACGACGGGTGAAAATTTAAGTCTCGTGGTTAGTTACCGTCATAAAATCCAAGTTAATAAAGTTATCACAAAAATCATAAAAACACACACACACAAGTTTGTCTCAAGGATTACACGAAATGAACTTAATTTATAGCAAGTTGAACTTTTCTCCTTCCCTGTTGAGCCCTCAAAGGTTATACGGATAAAAGATTCTCTCTTATGACCTCCGTAAGAAAATAAGTTGCCAGCTTGGCGTACCAAAAAGGATATATTTCCCCTGAGTCTCGCTACTCAATAGAAAAACGAGTCCAATCCAGCCCAGACTATATGGTTCGTTGTGCACACACAAGTTCATGCCCACATCTAAACATCCTAGAGAAAACTTTCAGTTTAGTCTCAAATATTTTTACACGAAATTTAATAGCCGCTCATTAAATAGTTCTATAAAAGTGTTTTTCCTTACGAGTACTACATTTTGAGTGTTTTTTTACGGATGCATAGTAGCTACAGGAATGTTACGAGAGTGTGCATTAACTTAACACAACAGTGAAGAAAAAAACCAGTCGAAAAAACATTTAACTCCGATCCTTCATTTAAAACAAAGCTAATCAAAAAGTATGGAATCATCATACACAGTGTGACGTAACAATGCTCTATTACAAAGTTTGTTTGGAAATTTCCATACAACAAGCGTATGACAAGTGAAAATTCATTTTATTAAACTCTATAGCGACAAAATGAGAGTGCGGATAGCGCACATCGTTCATAGTCCAACTAACTTGCGTAAAATACAATACCAAAAAAAGAAAAAAACATAACAGTGAGATATTACGCACTCTTGTATGTTTTTTTAATAGCCCTGGAATTATATAGAATCTGCCCTTTGAAAAGAAGTTCAAGTTTCAAACAGTATTGAAATAAAGATTCAAAACAAATGACCTTAGTTGATTGAATTGAACCAGTCATTTATTGGACAGGATTCACGTTATTAAAAACCATCAGTCTTGTTCCTCCTTTCCCTACAACTCCAATAGTCCTGCATCTCACACACAAAAGTCAATTGCAATATCAATAATGTGAAACCAATTTCTCTCTTTCCATTTCAAGACACATTATCGATCGCACCATTTCTACCGCCTTTCTATTCTAGCCTCACAACTACAGCTCGCAGAGTTTCCCCTACAAAAAGTGAAACCGAATGCCAACAAAAAGTTTACATTCTAAAGCGCTAATTTGGAACAGACATTAAAGTTGAACCCGTAATAATCTTTATTACAGATGGTAAATTACAGATAAATGTCTCCTGCAATTGCGATGATATTAACTTTACAAAAAATTCTTTCCATATCGCTCCATCGTTGTTATTCTTCAATTAAATTAAAGTTGGCAAATGATCCACACCAGAGCAACATTACAATCCTTTCCTATATATACACCATAAACAAAGGCATATGAAATTTTAAAAAACAATCTTGTACAACTTGACAAGCCTTGCTATAATTACACAGCTGATGTCTAGCTAGTCTGCCACATGACGCATTTAGAACGCACAAAGTAAACCAGTTGTAATAAACTTTACATGACATTCCAAAAAGTGAATTAATCAAATGATCTCCTGTACTTTTGTCAGAGGATATCAATTAAAATTGTAACATAATCCTATTTCCCATTCTTCTTTTCAAATGAAAGCTTTGCCAACTAACTACCTAAATACTCCACTTGTGCAAATTTAATCCCCGAAGTAATTACAAATACATTCTATTAGAGAACGTCAGCTCTTCCGACAGAGCATATTCCCATTATTAATTGCTAGCCTAGAACCATAACACACTCACCCAAGAAAAAAACAAATGAAACATGTTTTGCTCGAGTGAAAAAAAAGCTCTCACAAATCATAACAACCATGTACTATATGCATACATTTCCACTCCTTCATTATAGTTCAATGTGCCACACGCAATCCGGCTGGAAATAAAAATTCTCGCAAAAATAAATTGATACACTGTGTATATGATGAAGCCACACAGAGGATTTGAGAAGCCAATTTCTAAAAATATAAAAGCCTCTCACATATATGAGGATATCATCCCTATATACTTGCCCTACACACAGACTCCTATTGTTGCTTCCTTCCTACCTCCCATCACATTCTCTGACGCTACACGTTGGATTCAAGCTTCCAAAACATATGCCTTTATTAATCTTCAAAGAGCGCGTCAGCATCATCCAATCCTACCGAAACACACATATCTTCACACCATAGAGGTTTTTTTCCTACTGACGTCCTTCAGTCTCACACACACACACAAAGTGTGTGATCCCAGTTTTAGATTCATCTTCGTGCTATATAGTGCATGCAGCCCACTGCAATTCCCTTCTTATATCTACCTTTACAATCATATTCATAAAAAACCATAAATAAATGAATTCGGGCCAAAACTGCTGAACCAATCTGCCTTGAAATAGTCTTAAAATGATACACAAAAGTGCGCAAGGTGCTTTCATTTTGAGGGCCTAAGCCCTACAGGTCATAATCACCGAAATTAAGTGACTAATCAAGTTGGATATTTATTTGAAAATTTTAGGTTTACATATAAACAAAAACAACCAAGCATAAGCATCATATATCGCACATCGCAAAAAGATGGAAACATATGAAAAAGAGTTCATTTTAATTCAAGATTTTCCTATGTTGATTCCCATAAAGTAATTTAAAAATTTATTCTCACTATTTGAAAACAAACGCCAGTGAATGTCAATACGCCCTTGAATAAGCTGACAACAATCCTAAGTTACATTGAGTTTGTAGCAACACAAAATTCTTCAGTAGCAAAACACAATGGAAAGGTGATATCACTACGTAATTGGACAACAAAGTTAAATTAGCAGTCGACAATTATAAATCTGAGGGAAAAAATAACGGTATGATTGATATTGGTTTTGTGCTGTCCTTATTTACAGTTCCACACTGATTCAGCATTGTTTCTTTCTCAATTAGCATTTTACCATCCTTCATTTGATGTATCGCCCCCCATGAATTAACATAGCGTATTGCACTCCGAAATAACATTAGCTCTCCCATTTAGTGTGTTACACTGATTTCGCACACACTAGAGTTAACAGAGCTGTCTGTTGATGCATAGTAATTCGGAGATAAACCCCCCTTAATTGTGTGAGCTTTCATTTCACATGAGGCTTATTTTTAGCAGGCTCAGTAAAGTTTTGAAAAGTTGGTATAGACAAAACACGATGATAATTTCTGTTACCCGCCCGTAGAACGGGCTTCTTGCCTGGTATACTATACAGTGTCCAAATAGTTCTACTTTCCAATCCGCTAGTTCCCGTTTAACATGAACTTACATCACTCTCCTTTTCATGACGCATGTACAAACAACTCACCTATTCAACTATTTTCTGGGTCTAGTCTGGGACCTGGTGCTCGTACGCGTCTATAATTAAGACGTCTTGAAATGAATTTTCCGGCAGTAGTTAATTACGACGCATAATTTTTAAGACGTCTTTATTGATCACGACAGTTTCAAGAAAACCAGTTTGATTTCATTTTCCCGACACCATAACGAAGTCCCAAGAAGAATTTTTCGAGTTTACGACGCGTCTTTAGCATGTTGCAATTTCACCATTGCAACATTTCGACATTATTATTTTTCGACCCAAACGAGCATCAGGCACCTGATTGCCCTCTAATTGCTCTCTTTATAAAGATTGTTCATAGTTATGCTATAAGCCAAGGAAAAGACATCCTTACACATCCTCCTTTGTTTTTCTATGATTTGTAGATGCGATAAAGAGATCAAACTATCTGGTACACAATTCGGGAAAAGACAAGAGTCTATTATTATCGTGTTTGAAATACAAGTAACCAATAATAGGGATAGCAAAACAAAGGCAGGGCAAGTGTAGGAACAAAGAAAAAAACAGCATCATAGGTAGTCAAATATTGTTCCAAAAATAGTTTAAAAATGAAAACTCACCTCTATGTCGATTCGTCTGTTTGTCAAACATCAGCATAGCGTCCTCGATCTGTAAAAGTAATAGTGACCAGTATTTTACAGATGGGAAAAAATTTTATTTCCCATAAAATTAATTACATCTTTAAAGCGGTTGAAATTAAACAGCGACCCTTAAAACGTAACTAACTGCACTAAATTAAGGAATGAGACCCCATGTTACACATCTAGAAAACTCCCGTACATTTTAAAACCGACTGATACATTCCCTACTAAACTGATAAGCCTTTCAAACGACTGGTTCAATTTCTTCCCCTTTTTTTATACAATGAACAATTTCAGACATATCTACTTTAATACCATTGATTCCTGTATGAGAAAGATTCTAAGATGATAAAGTCAATCTCATAGTTTATCATTTCACACTTCATTTATCAACCATAACTGAATCGGATTTTCTCCAATATCATTCAAACGACATGGTCTTGCATACGGTGATAACCTTTGAACTCTCCACATACACAAATACAATCCTCCTTTAACGAAAATGTAATTTCTCCTTTTTAATTGCCGATAAAATGCACGGAAAAAGACAAAGACGTATTTATAAATCATCAAAAATACTTCATATCCATCTCAGCAGAAAAAAATGCAAGGATACTTCATCCTTTTTCTCTCCCCATATTTTTTTACCATCTAAAATGTGCCTAATATATGTACTGAAACAATTTTAACGTACGATAGATACATAGCACTGTCAAGCCGTACAAGACACAGTGTCTCAAATGGGATCCAACAACTCATGATGATACAAAGCACGCATAAAGGAACCAGCCATTATGCAAATCATTATGGAAGAACAAGTGAAATGAATTTAAATACTACATTTTCAACAAAATGGTTTACCAAACAATGCCAAGTATACAGACACAGCTCCACTCATGAAGCTTTATGCACCGACATGCCTATTCTAATTAGATATGGAGGAAACCTCAGGTGGAGTGGAATCGTTGAATATATTAAGAGCAAAGAAGAGAACCCCACAGAATGCATTATTGGAAATGCCTATATTCATCTACTAAATAAACACTAACTAACTACACACATAGTCATAGTCAGTAAGTATTAACCTAACTTGTAAGACATACGGGAATTCACAAAATATAAAAAACCTCTGCTTCCACAGATACATAACGTAATAACTGAGTAACGTAACGTGACTAATTTATTCATGATGGTTAGCTTCATTATAACCTCATTAACGCTTCGGCCTGAACTTATGGCTTTTCAGCCTTCAATCTTATTCACAATCCATTTTATCATTGCCATAAACTTCCTTAGAATCTACATAGTCACACAACGCATGTAGGCATGTAAGTTCGTTAGTAAAGTTACATTTAAGCCCAACAAGCTTGCTTATTGAGGGTTCCGTTCGGCTAGTAAGTAAAATCTAGAGAGTTGGATAATCAGTCAGTAGAGGGTCATCTGTTTACATAGAGATATCTTCAGAGTGGATAAGGAACTAAGCCTTTGATGAATAAACAGCATAATCCTATCAGTGATAGAAACGATCGAGGAAAGGAATGTTATTTTCAATATGAGTAGCTAGAATTAAAAGTTGCTATGTAAAAAGTGCACGATGATCCCATGATAAGAACTTTCTTCTCATTTGCATTTGACTTTGCAGTGCTCAAACCAAACTGACTGAATGATAATATGGCCAGAGTTAGAGCTAATTATGTATATAGTTAGGTTCCAATCACCCTTGTTGCAGGAACATACTTATCAAGAATCAAGATCATTATTTATGACTGCAAACAATCTTTCTCGTTCGGCGTCCTACCTAAACCATCACGTGTCCAACTAACTAACCCATAGTAAATATTTTACAGCAAATGGCAAGTACGCTAAATAGACTTGTTGGATAAGACAAAGCATATAATATTTACTTACCGGTCCAAACTGTTCAAAGTAATTTCTAACATCATCAATTGTGGTAGGGGCAGAAAGACCTCCAACGAAAATCTTTTTCGTGCGTGTCACCATCTGAGCCAAACGATATTTATCAACAAATAACTGCTTTTTTAAAACACCTGAAAACGCTATAGGAATTTACAGAATGCATCATTAGTTATTTAGCCTTCATCTCATCCCATACAAAATATTTTTTTCCCTTTCGCTCATAACCAAACTCAATAAGATATGTAATATGGAACAACAAAAGGAATAAAACTCAGCAAGAGGGTATACCGGCGAAGCCGAGTTATAAGGAATTATTTATATTAATATTACAAAAAACCAGTAATAATAATTAGGGGTTTTTATCGTTTTTCGGTAGTCTCATCAGCTAGTCTTTCTCTGTTCACCAACTTGCAATCGCAAATTGAATCATCAATCAACATCATTTTGATTTTCGCGCCAACAATAATACTACTACAAGTTATTCCAGTAAACTGATCAGATGACCAAAAAATTACCTTAACATTTCAAATTGAAACATTTAATTACAAAATTAAACCATTTTGGTCACGGTTGGGGTTATTCTAAAACCTGTCTGAAAACTGCGCACACAACTTTTACCCCGTTCCAAACAGAGTTTACTAAC
>Ga0210040_10000155_pt1 | contig 129334 bp, 128 predicted proteins | sample CryGeyCG12114_NA_FD_185462 | JGI IMG/M metagenome (GOLD analysis project Ga0210040, IMG submission 185462) | Groundwater microbial communities from aquifer - Crystal Geyser CG19_WC_8/21/14_NA (SPAdes) (version 2) | ecosystem: Environmental > Aquatic > Deep subsurface > Groundwater | place...
TGCTCGTCGGCGGGGCCACCGCCCTCGCCTTCCTCGGCATGGCCGTGGAGACGTGGGTCCTCCTGGCCGGTGCCATCCTCGCCATGCTGGCGCTGGTCGGCTGGGTCTTCGAGTACTACCGCGGAGCTCACGCCCACTGATCCGACCGCACCTCGAGGGAGCCCCGCAGAGCCACGCTCTGCGGGGCTCCGTCGCGTCCGGGCCCGGTGCGAGCGATGTCGCCTCACGGCACGGGCATCGCGCGAGCTGGGTCTCCCTGCCCGCCGGGTCGCTGCCCGCTGGTCGCGGTGCCGGCGGCTGGCGCGGGTGGCGGTCACTGGCGACCGGGGACGTGCAGCCGTGCTGCAGCGCACCGATCACGCGGCTGAGCGTCCCCGATCGCGGGAGCGCTCCTCGTGGCGGCGCTCTCAGGGGTGCTGCTCGCCGCGGTCTCCGCTGCTCCACCTGGGCCCTGCACCCCGTCAGCAGCGCCGAGGGGCAGCGCAGTCCGCAATCGCGCGTCTCCTTCCGGCAGCGCTTCTACGCCGTGCCACCGCGCCTGTGGGCCCTCCGCGGCACTCGCGCGCCATGGGCAGCACCAGAGCCGCTCCTGGGCTGCCCCAGGCCGGCGAGGGACTTACGGCGGCCCCGCGCCGGCGGTGGGGACGTGGCAGCGTCGCACCCCCTCCGGCGGCGCAGGAGGCGCGAGGCGAGCTCGTCGTGGTGGCAGGTGCGGCCACTGCTCGTGCCGCCTGTGCCTCCGCGGCTGCTGAGGGCCGGCATCCGCGCCTGGTGCCCTCGGGGGAGGGGGTCGTCCCCTGCGGTCGTGCGTGGCCCCGCTGCGGAGGCTGCGCCCTTGGCAGCCCCCGCAGCTGCCACGAGGCGCCCGAGGCCCGCGAGGCGCCTACCTGCCACCACGGAGGGCACAGGGCCGGCCCGCGAGCAGGGTCCCGCGAGCAGAGGCCGCGACGGGACGCGAGGAGGAAGCGGTGCGGGCGCAGCGGTCATCCCTCACGCCGCAGCCGAGCGGGGGAGGGGAGGGGCGGACGCGCAGGAGGGGCGGGGACCGTGTGGTCCCCGCCCCTCCTGGTGCCGCTCGCCGTCAGGCGCCGGTCACTGCTGGCCGGCGGGCTCCTGCGTGCCGCTGCCGGTGATGGCCGAGCGCGACTCGTGGTCGGAGATCGCCTCGCCCTCCTGGCCGCCCTCGTGGTGGGCCGCCTCGAGCTCGTGGGGCGTGACGGGGGTGATGCGGTCCTCGAAGAACCAGGAGGACAGGCGCGCCCGCACCTTCTCGACCGGGCTGTGCTTGACCGACGGGTCGAGCTCCAGCGGCCGGATCTCCTCCTGCTGCACCAGCGCCCAGCGCTCGGCGGGGGCCAGCGGCTCGTGCACCTCGAAGTACTCGCCGTCCGCGGTCCGCACGATGCGGCCGCTCTCACGGCCGTGCAGCGCCAGGTCGCGATCGCGCCGCTGCAGGCCCATGCAGACCCGCTTGGTGATCCAGAACGCCAGCGGCGGGCCGAAGATCGCCGTCGTGCGGAACACGTACGTCAGGTCGTTGATCGACAGGTCGAAGTGCGTCGCGATGATGTCGTTGGTCGCCGCCAGCGAGATCGTCAGGTAGAAGACCAGGGCCGCGACGCCGAAGCCCGTACGGGTCGGAGCGTTGCGCGGGCGGTCCAGGATGTGGTGCTCACGGGTGTCGCCGGTCACCCACTGCTCCACGAACGGGTAGGCGAACAGCGCGCCGATCATCAGGCCCGGCAGGACCATGCCCGGCAGGATGATGTTCAGCGAGAGCGTCACGCCGAGGAAGGTGAACTCGGTCGGGATGCCGCCGCCGTCCATCCCCGGCACGCCGATCCAGCCCGGCCACAGCCGCAGCGCACCGTCGACGAACCAGATGTACCAGTCCGGCTGCGTGCCGGCCGAGATCGGCGAGGGGTCGTACGGGCCGTAGTTCCAGATCGGGTTGATCGTCACGAACGCCGAGATGAGGACCACGATGCCGAACACCACGAAGAAGAAGCCGCCGGCCTTCGCGGCGTACACCGGATAGACCGGGTAGCCGACCACGTTCGTGTTGGTGCGCCCGGCGCCGGGGAACTGGGTGTGCTTGTGGAGCACCACCAGCGCCAGGTGCACGGCGATCGTGGCCAGCAGCGCCGCGGGGATCAGCAGCACGTGGGCGATGAACAGGCGCGGGATGATCACCTCGCCGGGGAACTCGCCGCCGAAGAGGAAGAACGACAGGTACGAGCCGACCACCGGGATGGCGAGCAGGACGCCCTGGATGATCCGCAGTCCGTTGCCGGAGAGCAGGTCGTCGGGCAGCGAGTACCCGGTGAAGCCGGCGGCGAGCGCCAGGATGGCCAGGACCGCGCCGAACACCCAGTTCATCTCGCGGGGCTTGCGGAAGGCGCCGGTGATGAAGACGCGAGCCATGTGCGCGACGATCGCCGCGACGAACAGCAGCGCCGCCCAGTGGTGGACCTGCCGCATGAGCAGACCGCCGCGGATGTCGAAGGAGATGTCCAGCGTCGACGAGTAGGCGTGCGACATCTGCTGGCCGAACAGCGGCGCGTAGCTGCCCTCGTAGGTGGTCAGCGCCATGCTCGGCTGGTACCACAGCGTGAGGAACGTGCCGGTGATCAGCAGGATGACGAACGTGTAGAGCGCCATCTCGCCGAGCATGAAGGACCAGTGGTCGGGGAAGATCTTCCGGGCGAAGCTCCGGACGATCTTGGAGGTGCCGACGCGGTCGTCGACGTAGTTGACGGCCTTGCCGCCGAAGATGCTGTTGCTGGTCGGGGTGGTCGTGCTGGTGGTCATCCGCGCTCCCAGAAGCTCGGGCCGGGAGCCTCGGGGAAGCCGCTGGAAGCGACCAGGTACCCCTCCTCGTCCACGGTGATGGGTAGCTGGGGCAGCGGCCTGACGGCCGGCCCGAAGATCACTCGGCAGTGCTGCGTGACGTCGAAGGTCGACTGGTGGCACGGGCACAGCAGGTGGTGGGTGCGCTGCTCGTACAGGGCCACGGGGCAGCCGACGTGCGTGCAGATCTTGGAGTAGGCGTAGATGCCGTCGACGTCCCAGCCGTCGCGCTCGGGGTCGTCCTCGACCTCGCCCGGCTCCAGCCGGATGAGGAGGACGGCGGCCTTGGCCTTCTCCTCGAGCGGGTGGTCGGACTCGTTGAGCCCCTCGGGGATCACGTGGAAGACGGAACCGATGGTGACGTCCTCGGCGCGGATCGGCTGCTCGTCGGGGTCGCGGGTGAGGCGGACGCCCTCGGCCCACAGCGTGGTGCTCAGGGCGTCGCCGGGGCGCGGACCGAGGTCGCCCAGCGCGAGCACAGCGGGGACCGGCAGCAGAGCGCCGGCGCCGATGAGGGAGTTGCGGATGAGGGACCGGCGGCCGATCCCGCTCTCCTCGAAGCCGTCCTGCAGGATCGCTGCAGCGGCCGCGCGGTCCTCGTCGGTGCCGCGGATGTCGTGGCGCTCCTCGACCTGCTCGTGGTCGGGCATGAGGGTGCGGCCCCAGTGGACGACCCCGAGGCCCAGGGCGAGGATCGCCAGGCCGAGGCCGAGGCCGAGCGTCCAGGTGGAGCGCTCGACGCTGGCGAAGGTCTCGTCCAGGGGGAAGGCGAAGTAGCTGACGATGAAGAGCAGGGAGCCCGCCGCCGACAGGGCGAAGAGCGCGGCGACCTGGCGCTCGGCGCGCTTGGCGGCGCGCTGGTCGGTGTCTGTGGTGCGGAAGCGGTGCGCGGGGACGCCGGGGTTGGCGAACCTGTCGGGCAGGTCGCCGCCGCCCTGCGCCGCCACGTCGGTGCCGACGTGCTGGTCCTTCATCGTGCGTCCTCCGACGTGCTCGTGCGCTCTGCTGCTCGTGGTGCCGTCGCCGCGGTCATGAGGACCGCGACGTGAGCCAGACGGCGCTGGCGATCAGGAGGGTGATGCCCGCGATCCAGGCGAAGGCGCCCTCGGTCACCGGGCCGATGGAGCCGAGCTCCACCCCGCCGGGGGACTCGTTCTCGTTGACGTTGTGCAGGTAGCTGATGATGTCCTGCTTCTCCTCGGGGGAGATGTTCGCGTCGTTGAAGACCGGCATGTTCGACGGGCCGGTGAGCAGGGCCTCGTAGATGTGCTTGCCGGTGGTGTCCTGCACCTCGGGGGCCCACTTGCCCCGGGTGAGCGCGCCGCCGGCGCCGACCACGTTGTGGCACATGGCGCAGTTGGTGCGGAACAGCTCGTTGCCCTTGGAGATCCGCTCGGGGTCGTCGACCGTGGAGGTGTACTCCTCGGCCGGGATGGCCGGGCCGGGGGCCAGCGAGGCGACGTAGGCCGCCATCTGGCTGATCTCCTCCTCGGAGTAGTCCACCGTGCGCTGCGGGGCCTGGACGCTGTTGGCCTGCAGGGGCATGCGGCCCGTGCCGACCTGGAAGTCGACCGAGGCGGCGCCCACGCCGATCAGGGTGGGGCCGTTCTGCGTGCCCTCGGCCTGGAGCCCGTGGCAGTTGGAGCAGTTGGCGAGGAAGAGGTCACGGCCTGCGGTGACGTCCTCCGCGCTGGTGGTGCTCGCCTCGGCGCGCGAGGGCGCCAGGGCCGAGTACGCGCCACCGACCACGACCAGGGCGATCAGCATGATCACCACGGTCGCCATCGGGTGGCGCCGGCGGGCGGCGATTGCTGTCACGACGACATCCTCTTCCCTGCTGGAGCCGGCGCCAAGTCAGCGGCGCCGGAAGTGACCGGACTCACGGGGTGCCCTGCGGACGACCTCACTGGAGCACGTAGATGACGAAGAACAGGCCGATCCAGACGACGTCGACGAAGTGCCAGTAGTACGACGTGACGACCGCGCTGGTGGCCTCCTGGTGGCCGAAGCGGCGCGTCGCGAACGCGCGCCCGATCACCAGCAGGAAGGCGATGAGGCCGCCGATGACGTGGAGGCCGTGGAAGCCGGTGGTGAGGTAGAAGACCGACCCGTAGGGGCTGGACGCGATGGTCAGGCCCTCGTGGACCAGCTCGGCGTACTCGTAGACCTGGCCGGCCACGAAGAACGACCCCATGAGGAAGGTGAGCACGTACCACTCGACCATGCCCCAGGTGCGGCCGTCCCAGATCGAGCCGGTCCGGGTCGCCTGGTAGCGCTCGGCCGCGAAGACGCCCATCTGGCAGGCGAAGGAGCTGGTGACCAGCACGCCGGTGTTGGTCGCCGAGAAGGGGATGTTCAGCATCTCGGGCTCAGCCGCCCAGAGCTCGGGCACCACCGCCCGGATGGTGAAGTACATCGCGAAGAGCCCGGCGAAGAACATGAGCTCGCTCGAGAGCCAGACGATGGTGCCCACCGACACCATGTCCGGACGGTTGACCGATGTCGTCGCCGAGGGCTGCCCGACCGCTGCTGTGCTCGCCACGGACGACAGTATGGGGGCACCCCCCGTCAGAGCGGCGGAGGGGGTTCCCGCGAGGTGGACGGACGATGACCGAGCGTGCGGGCGAGCCGACCTGGGCCGCCGTGATCTCCCAGCTGCTGGCCCGTGAGGACCTCTCGCAGCAGCAGGCGGGCTGGGCGATGGACCAGGTGATGGCCGGCGAGGCGAGCCCTGCGCAGCTGGCCGGCTTCCTCGTCGCCCTGCGCGCCAAGGGCGAGTCGGTGCCCGAGCTGACCGGCCTGGCCGACGCGATGCTCGCGCACGCGCTGCCGCTGCCGCTGCCGGGCGGGGCGGGCCACGCGGTGGACGTCGTGGGCACCGGCGGCGACCGGGCGAACACCGTCAACATCTCCACCATGGCGGCCCTGGTGGTGGCCGGCACCGGGCGGACCGTCGTCAAGCACGGCAACCGCGCGGCGTCCTCGGCCTGCGGCTCCGCCGACGTCCTGCAGGAGCTGGGCGTGCGGCTGGACCTCTCCCCCCAGCGCGTGGCCGAGGTCGCCGGCGAGGTGGGGATCACCTTCTGCTTCGCGCAGGTCTTCCACCCGGCCTTCCGCCACGCCGGCGTCGCGCGTCGCGACCTCGGCGTGGCGACGGCGTTCAACTTCCTCGGCCCCTTGACGAACCCCGGGCGCCCGGGCGCGGCGGCCATCGGCGTCGCGGACCTCCGGATGGCGCCGCTCGTGGCCGGCGTGCTGGCCGCGCGCGGCACCCGAGCCCTGGTCTTCCGCGGCGAGGACGGCTTGGACGAGCTCACCACCAGCGGGCCCTCGCGGGTGTGGCGCGTGGCCGGCGGCGGCGTGTCGGAGCAGGTCGTCGAGCCCGGCGAGCTGGGCCTGGCCACGTCGGGCCTGGACGCGCTGCGCGGCGGCCTGGCGCCCCACAACGCCGCCGTGGCCCGCCGGCTCCTGGCCGGCGAGCGGGGCCCGGTGCGCGACGCCGTCCTCCTGAACGCCGCAGCCGCGCTGGTCGCCGCCGCCGGGGAGGAGGGCGACCTCGCCGGGCAGCTGCGGGACGCCCTGGTCGTGGCGGCGGAGTCGGTGGACGGCGGCGCGGCGGCCGACGTGCTGCAGCGCTGGGTGGCCGCCACCGCCGCCTGAGCGGAGGGCGGTCAGCCCTCCAGGCCGAGGTCGAACGCGGCGTCGAGGTCGTGGCGGGAGTACGCCCGGAAGGCCAGGTAGGTGCGGGTCGCCCGGACGCCGGCCACCTTGCTCACCCGGTCGGCGATGACGTCGGCGAGGTCCTCGTGGCGGTGCACGCGCACGACGACGACCAGGTCGGCGTCGCCGGTGACGGAGTAGACCTCGCTGACGCCGTCCAGGTCGGCGATCTCGGCCGCCGCCTCGGGGATGCGGGCGACGTCGGTGTCGACGTGGACGATGGCGGTGATCACGCGCGGCCTCCAGCTCGGGGTCCGGCCGACCCTAGACCGTCGCGGCGGCCGGCGGCGCCGCGCACGGGGCAGGACCACTCGCCGTCCACCGACACGAGCCGGACGCCGTCGGACTCCAGCCAGGCGAGCACCCGCTCGGCCTCCTCGGCCGAGCACGCGGGGGCGGGGGCGGGGGCGGGCGCCACCACCTCGGCGGTGGCCCGCAGCGCCGCGATGGCGGGGCGGGGGTCGGCGCCGGGCTGGGTCGTGGTGGTGCCCGCGAGCCGGCCGTGGCGCACGCACACGAGCTCCCAGCCGCCGGCCGGGGCGGCGCGCGCGGCGACGACCTCCGGGGTGGCCGCCAGCGGCGCCAGGCGCTGCACGCGAGCTGCGGCCCGCACGAACGCCGCGGCGCGGTCGCGGACCTCCGCGGCCTCCTCGTAGCGCTGCTCGGCCGCCAGGCGGGCGACCCGCTCGCCCTCCGCCTCCAGCACCGGCGAGGGGTCGACCTGCACGGCCGCCCGCACGGCGTCGCTGACCCGCGCGTAGTCGTCGGGGGACTGGGCGCCGGTGCAGGGCGCCCCGCAGCGGCCCATCTCCGCCAGCGCGCAGGCCGCGGCCCCCGGCGCCGGACGCGCGGGCAGGCGGCCCGAGCACTGGCGCAGCGGGAACGTCGCGTGCACCGCCGCCACGGCCGCCTGGGCCGCCGCGGCGGAGGAGAAGGGCCCGAGGTAGGCGGCCCCGGCAGCGGCGTCGGGGCGGACCTCGCGCACCACCGACAGGCGCGGGAAGGGCTCCGCGGTCAGCTTCACCCACGGGTTCCGCTCGGGCCGCCGCGAGCGGCGGTTGTAGTGGGGGTCGTGCTCGGCGATCAGCCGCAGCTCGCGCACCTGCGCCTCCAGGGCGGTGGCGCAGACCACCGGCGTCACCGCGGCGGCCAGGGCCACCATCTCGGCCATGCGCGTGCGCTTCTCCGAGGCCGTGAAGTAGCTGCGCACCCGCGCCCGCAGGTCGCGGCTGGTGCCCACGTACAGCACCCGGCCGGAGGCGTCGGTGAACAGGTAGACGCCGGGCGCGGAGGGCACGTCGTCGGCCAGGTGGCGCTTGCGCCGCAGCTGCTCGGGCACCCGGGCGCTGTAGGACTGCAGCTCCTCCAGCGACGTCACGCCCAGGCCGCCGACGCGCGCGAGCAGGCCGTGCAGGACGTCCACCGTTGCCCGGGCGTCGTCCAGGGCCCGGTGGTTGGGGGTGGTGGAGGTGGAGAAGTGCCGCGCCAGCGTGCCGAGCTTGTGGTTGGCCACCTCCCCGCGCGCCAGCACCTGGCGGGCCAGGCGCAGCGTGTCCACCACCGGCGGGGCCGGCCACGGCGTGCCGGTGCGCTCGCAGGCGGCGACGAGGAACCCGACGTCGAACGGGGCGTTGTGGGCGACCAGGACGGCGCCGCGCAGGAACTCCAGGACGCTGGGCAGCACCGCCGCGACCGGCGGCGCGGTGGCGACCATCGCGTTCGTGATGCCGGTCAGCACGGCGATGGCCGCGGGGATCGAGCCCTCGGGGCGGACCAGGGTGGTCAGCTCGCCGACCACCTGGCCGCCGCGGACCTTGACCGCGCCGACCTCGGTGATCCCGCAGTCGCGGGGCGTGGCGCCGGTCGTCTCCAGGTCGAGGACGACGAAGGTCACCTCCGACAGCGGGGTGCCCAGGTCGTCCAGCGTGGCCTGCACCGGCACCGGCACCGGTCGCGGGGACGACGGCGGGACCGGTGCCACCGCGGACAGCAGCGGTGCCGGAGGGCGGGAGGTGGTCGGGGGAGCGGTCCGCCGCGGGGAAGCGGGGAGCGGGGAGGGCATGGCGGGGACGCTAGGCGGCGGTCCCGACAGCGCGGTCGGGCCGCCCGGCCCCGGCGCTGTCGCGGCGCCGCTGTCGGACCTCCTCCCTAGCGTCCGGGGCGCACCCGGCGGGCGGTCCGCGGGGCGAGCGTGGAGGTGCGACGTGCTGGTCGACTGCGACACCTGCCGGGTCCGCGGGCCGGGCTGCTCGGACTGCGTGGTGACCGTGCTGCTGGGGATGCCCGCCCCGGCCGCGGCGGTCGACCTGGACGCCGCCCAGCACCGGGCGCTGGGAGTGCTGGCGGCCTCCGGCCTCGTCCCGCCCCTGCGGCTGGCCCCGGCCGCCTACGATGCCGGACGTGGCAGCGGGGGGCACCGGGCCGGCTGACCGGGCGGCTCGCCACCGCGCCGAGCCGGTCGGGAAGGGCGCCCGCGGCGTGCGCGCGGCGCTGGCGGCCACCTGCGTGCTCGTGGCCGGTGCGCTCACCGCGGCACTGCTGCTGGTGGGCCCGCACGGCCTGCTGGACGGCGTCCCGCCCGGGCGCGCCGCCGCCAGCGGCCCGCCCTCGGCGGCCCAGGCCGCCCCGGTCGCCGACACCGCGCGCGTCGCGGCGCTCCAGGAGCTGCTGGACGCCCGCTCCCGCGCCCTGCTGGCGCGCGACCGACCGGGGTGGCTCGCGGCCACCGCCCCGGGGCTGGACGCACGGGCCGACGCCTACGCCGAGCGGCAGGGAGCCGTCTTCGACCGCCTCGGCGCGGTCCCGCTGCAGTCGTGGTCGTGGGAGTACTCCGGCCGCGGTCCCGACCTGGCTCCCGACCGCGCGGTGGCCCTGCCGGAGGGGTCGTGGGTCGCCGAGGTCGTCCTGTCCTACCGGCTGGACGGCGTCGACGCGGCTCCGGTGCGCCAGACCCAGCACGTCACGCTCGTGCCGCGCGAGCAGGGCTGGGCGGTGGCCACCGACGACGACGCGGCCACCGCGCCGCAGCTGTGGGACCTGGGGCCGGTCGCGGTGGTGCGCTCGGAGCGGGCGCTGCTGGTCGGGACGGCCGACGAGGAGGTGCTGCGCCGCTACGCCCCGATGGCCGAGGCGGCCGCCGAGCGCGTGGACGCCGTGTGGGGCACCGCCTGGCCGCGCACCACGGTGTTCCTGGTGCCCGCCACGCAGGCCGAGCTGGCGCGGCTGCTCGGCCGCGCCGACGAGAGCGGCCTCGACCAGATCGCAGCGGTGACCACCGGGGAGCTGGTCGGGGACCAGGGCGCGACCGAGGGCGACCACGTGGTGGTCAACCCCGCGGGCTTCGCGCTGCTGGCGCCCCTGGGCCAGCAGGTCGTCCTCACCCACGAGCTGACGCACGTCGCCACCCGCGCCTCGGCGGGCCGGGCGGTGCCGCTGTGGCTGAGCGAGGGCTTCGCGGACTGGGTCGCCTACCGCGGCACGGACCTGCCGCGCTCGGTCGTGGCCGCGGAGCTGCTCGAGCAGGTGCGCGCGTCAGGTCCGCCCGCCGGCCTGCCCTCGGAGGCCGACTTCGACCCCGCGCGCACGGACGTCGGCCCGGCCTACGGCGGTGCCTGGCTCGCGGCGGACCTGCTCGCGCAGCGCCGCGGCCCCCAGGCGCTCGTGGACGCCTACCGCCGCGCCTCCGCCCCGCCCCCAGCGGCCGGGACTGGAGCAGCCGGGACGAGAGCGGCCGGCACCGGAGCCGGCGGGGACGCCGACGCCGCGCTGGAGGCCGCGCTGCAGGACGTGCTCGGCACCGACCGGGAGGCCCTGGTGCAGGAGTGGCGGGCCTGTCTGCGCGACCTGGCGGGCGAGGGCCGGGACGCGGCCGGCTGAGCGCCGGTCAGGCCCGCTGCCCCGCGTAGATCCGCTCCACCTGGGCGTCGAAGTCCTTGAGCACGACGGCGCGCTTGAGCTTCAGCGACGGCGTCATCTGCCCGCCCTCCTCGGTGAAGTCGGTGTCGAGGACGACGAACCTCCGGATCGACTCCGCCTGGGACACCGCGGCGTTGGCGGCGTCCACGGCCTTCTGCAGCTCTGCGGTGACGTCGGCGTCCGTCGCGGCCTCGGCCACGCTCATCGCCGGCTTGCCGCGGTTGGCCAGCCAGGTGGGGAGCATGTCGGCGTCCAGGGTGATCAGCGCCCCGACGAAGGGGCGCTGGTCGCCGACGACGATGGTCTGGCTGACCAGGGGGTGCGCGCGCAGCTGGTCCTCCAGGACGGCCGGCGCCACGTTCTTGCCCCCGGCGGTGACGAGGATCTCCTTCTTGCGCCCGGTGATCGACAGGTTGCCCCGGGCGTCCAGGGAGCCGAGGTCGCCGGTGCGGAACCAGCCGTCCTCGAAGGCCTCCGCGCTGGCCTCGGGGTTGCGCCAGTACCCGACGAAGACGTGCGGGCCCTGGACCAGCACCTCGCCGTCCTCGTCGATGCGCACCGCGCAGCCGGGCAGCGGGGGCCCGACGGTGCCCATCACCACGGAGGCGGGCAGGGTCACGCAGGTCGGGGCGGTGGTCTCGGTCAGGCCGTAGCCCTGGAGCACGGTGACGCCCACGCCGCGGAAGAAGTGCCCCAGGCGCTCGCCCAGCGGGGCGCCGCCGGAGACGGCGTGGGCCGCCCGCCCGCCCAGCGCCGCGCGCAGCTTGGAGTAGACGAGCCGGTCGAAGACGGCGTGCTGCGCCCGCAGGGCCAGACCGGGGCCGCCGCCGTCCTGCGCGGTGCTCCAGCGGACCGCGACGTCCGCGGCCCGGGCGAAGACCTTCCCGCGCCCGGAGGCGGCGGCCTTCTGCTCGGCGCCGTTGTAGACCTTCTCGAACACCCGCGGGACGGCCAGCACGAACGTGGGCTCGAAGGTGGCCAGGTCCGTGGTGATGTTCTTGATGTCCGCCGCGTGGCCCATCGTGACCGGGCTGGCCACGCACAGGACCTGGATGAAGCGCGCGAAGACGTGCGCCAGCGGCAGGAAGAGCAGGGTGGACGCGCCCTCGCCGGCGAAGACCTCCGGCACGGCGTGCACGGCGTTGCGGGCCAGCACTGCGAAGTTGCCGTGGGTGAGCTCGCAGCCCTTGGGCCGGCCCGTGGTGCCGGAGGTGTAGATGATCGTGGCCAGGTCGTCGAGCCCGGCGCGGGCGCGGCGCTCCTCCAGGTCGGCCGGGTCGACTCCGGCCCCACCGGCGGCGACCCGGTCGAGGTCGCCGTCGTCGATGGTCCACACCCGGCGCAGCTGCGGGGTCCCGTCCGCGACGCCGGCCAGCAGCGCCGCGTGGCGCTCGGACTCCACGACCGCGGCCACGGCGCCGGAGTCGGCGAGGATCCAGCGGGCCTGCTCGGCCGAGGACGTCTCGTACACCGGCACCGTGACGGCGCCGGCGAACCAGACGGCGAAGTCGGTGAGCGTCCACTCGTAGCGGGTCCGGGCCATGAGGGCCACGCGGTCACCGGGGCCCACGCCCGCGGCCACGAGGCCGGCCGCGAGGGCGCGGACCTGGTCCAGGAAGGCGGCGGGGCTGACGTCGACCCACGCGTCGCCGGTCCACCGGCGGAACAGGGCCGTGTCCGGACGCCGGCGGGCGGCGTCCAGGACCAGGTCGGTGAGGTTGGAGGCCGGGTCCACCTCGACGGCGAGGGGGACCCGGTGCTCGGTCCGCTGCTGGGTCCGCTGCTCGGTCACGGCGCTCCTCGTCGCGCTGGCCGCCCCGACGCTGGGGCGGGCTGGGGGCAAGGGTAGCGCCGGGGGCCCGCGGGCGTCCGGGCCGCGCGCACCGGAGCGCCCGGTCGGCCCCCCGCCGCCCCGCCGTGCGCGCCCGGCCCCGGCCGGTAGCCTCTCCGGGCCAGCAGCCGACCCCCCGGTGCGCCTGGCCCGGCGAGGCCCCGGCGAGGCACCAGAGCGCACCACCGAGCACCTGAGGGAAGGCGGACCGTGCACACCATCGGCGTGGACATCGGCGGCACGAAGATCGCGGCCGGGGTCGTCTCCGACGCCGGCGACGTCGTCGTGGAGACCCGGCGCGACACCCCGGCCACCGACGTCCAGGCCATCGAGGCCGCGGTGGTCGACGCCGTCACCGAGCTGCGCGCCCTGCACGAGGTCGAGGCCGTGGGCGTCGCCGCCGCGGGCTTCGTCGACGCCACCCGCTCCGTGGTCACCTTCGCCCCGAACCTGGCATGGCGCGACGAGCCGCTGCGCGCCGACCTGGAGGCCCGCCTGGGGCTGCCGGTCGTCGTGGAGAACGACGCGAACGCCGCCGCCTGGGGGGAGTTCGCGCACGGCACCGGCCGCGAGGTCGACGACATGGTGCTGGTGACCATCGGCACCGGCCTGGGCGGCGGCATCGTCCTGGACGGCCGCCTGCTGCGCGGCGCGGCCGGCTTCGCCGGTGAGCTCGGGCACCTGCGGGTGGTGCCCGACGGCTACCAGTGCGGCTGCGGCAACCGCGGCTGCTGGGAGCAGTACGCCTCCGGGCGCGCGCTGGTGCGAGAGGCGCGCGAGGCCGCCCGCTCCGGCGGGCCGATGGCGGCCCGGCTGCTGGAGCTGGCCGGCGGCGACCCCGAGGCGATCGAGGGCCCGATGGTGACCCTGGCCGCCCAGGAGGGCGACCTGGCCTCCCAGGAGCTGCTGGCCGACCTGGGGCGCTGGATCGGGGAGGGCGCCGCCAGCGTGATGGCGGTCCTGGACAGCGCGATGATCGTCGTGGGCGGCGGCGTCTCGGCCGCCGGCGACCTGCTCCTGGAGCCCGCGCGCAGCGCGTTCCGCCGCCAGCTGACCGCGCGCGGCCACCGCCCCGAGCCCCGGATCGAGCTCGCCCGGCTGGGCAACGACGCCGGCATGATCGGCGTCGCGGACCTCGCCCGGCGCCGCTGAGCCGGGCACCGGGGCCGTGGTGAGCCGCTCGTGACCCTCGCCGTCGGCGTCGACATCGGCGGCACCAAGGTGGCCGCCGGCCTGGTGGACGAGGACGGGACCGTGCTGCGCACGGCGCAGCGCCCCACCCCCGGCCGCGACGTGCGCGCCGTCGAGGACACCGTCGTGGAGGTCGTCGAGGCGCTGGTCGCCGAGGCCGCGGCCTCCGGCCTGGGCCCGGTCGGCGCCGTCGGGGTGGGCGCGGCCGGCTTCGTCGACGCCCGCTCGGGCACGGTCCTGTTCTCCCCGCACCTGGCCTGGCGCCGCGAGCCCCTGCGCGACGCCGTCCAGGCCCGCCTGGGCCGCCCGGTGCTGGTGGACAACGACGCCAACGGCGCCGCCTGGGCCGAGTGGCGCTTCGGCGCCGCCCGCGGCGAGGACCGCGTCGTGTGCATCACCCTGGGCACCGGGATCGGCGGCGCGATCGTCGTCGACGGGCGCCTGGAGCGCGGCCGCCACGGCCTGGCCGGGGAGTTCGGGCACATGGTCCTGGTGCCCGGGGGGCACCGCTGCGAGTGCGGCGGCCGCGGCTGCTGGGAGCAGTACGCCTCCGGCAACGCCCTGGGCCGCGAGGGCCGGGAGCTGGCGCGCTCGGGATCCCCGGTCGCCCACGAGCTGCTGCGCCGCGCCGGTGGGGACGCCGAGGCGGTGCTCGGTCCGCTGGTGACCGCGGCCGCCCAGGACGGCGACCCCGCCTCGCGCGAGCTGCTGGAGGAGATGGGCGCCTGGTTCGGCCTCGGTCTGGCGAACCTGGCCGCCGCGCTGGACCCCGGCACCTTCGTGGTCGGCGGAGGTCTGTCCGCCGCCGGGGAGCTGCTGCTGGGACCGGCGCGGGAGGCCCTGGAGCGGTCGCTGACCGGACGGGGCTACCGTCCCGCTCCGAGGCTGGTGGCGGTCGCGCTCGGCCCAGGAGCGGGCGTGGTGGGCATGGCCGACCTGGCGCGCACGAGCGCCACGAGCGGGGTGGGCGCGGTGGGCGCACACGGGACGACGGACGAGGAGGTCCAGCGGTGAGCGGAGCGAGGAGCGGGCGGAAGGCCCTGGTGGTGCGCGGGGGGTGGGACGGCCACCAGCCGGTCGAGGCGACGGAGCTGTTCCTGCCGTTCCTGCGCGAGCACGGCTTCGACGTCCGGGTGGAGGGCTCGCCGGCGCCCTACGCCGACGCGGAGTACATGGCCGGCGTCGACCTGGTCGTGCAGTGCATGACGATGTCCACGATCGAGGCCGCGGAGCTGGAGGGCCTGCGCGCCGCGGTCGCCGCGGGCACCGGGCTGGCCGGCTGGCACGGCGGCATCGCCGACTCCTACCGCGCCAGCTCCGACTACCTGCACCTGGTCGGGGGCTCCTTCGCGTGCCACCCGGGCAAGGACCCGGCCGAGCGCACCGGCGAGCAGTCGGACAACTACGTGCCCCACCGGATCACGATGCTGCCGGCCGCGGCCGAGCACCCGATCACCGCCGGCGTCGAGGACTTCGACCTGGTCACCGAGCAGTACTGGGTGCTGGCCGACAGCTACGTCGACGTGCTGGCCACCACCACGCAGGCGGTCCGCCCGTGGGACCCGTGGCACCGCCCGGTGACCTCACCGGCCATCTGGACGCGGCAGTGGGGGGAGGGGCGGGTCTTCGTCTGCACGCCCGGGCACCGCGTGGAGGTCCTGGAGCACCCGAGCGTGCGCACCGTCGTGGAGAGGGGCCTGCTGTGGGCGAGCCGCTGAGGGTCGGGATCGTCGGCGCCGGGAAGATCAGCGCCCAGTACAGCGAGACCTTCGCGCGCCTGCCGCAGGTGGCCGTCACCGCGGTCGCCGACCTGGACGCCGGCCGGGCGCAGGCCCTGGCCGGCCAGCACCCCGGCGCCCGCGCCACCGACCTCGCGGGGCTGCTCGCGGCGCCCGACGTCGACGTCGTGCTGGACCTGACCATCCCCGCGGCGCACGCGGAGGTCACCCTGGCGGCGCTCGCGGCCGGCAAGCACGTCTACGGCGAGAAGCCGCTGACCGCGACGTCCGCCGAGGCCCGCGAGGTCGTCGCCGCGGTCGCGGCGGCCCGCGACCGGGGGCTGCGGGTCGCGTGCGCCCCGGACACCGTGCTGGGCACCGGCACCCAGACCGCCCGCGCGGCCGTGGACGCCGGCCTGGTCGGCGTGCCGCACGCCGCGACCGCGTTCATGGTCAACCCCGGCCACGAGCGCTGGCACCCGGACCCCGAGTTCTACTACCGCCCCGGCGGGGGCCCGCTGCTGGACATGGGCCCGTACTACCTCACCGCCCTGGTGCACCTGCTGGGCCCGGTCTCCCGGGTGCTCGGCGCGGCGTCGCGCCCGCGCGCCACCCGCACGGTCGGCAGCGGCCCCAAGCAGGGGCAGGAGTTCGCCGTCGAGGTCGCCTCGCACGTCACCGGCGTCCTGGAGCACGAGAGCGGCGCGCTCACCACGCTGGTGATGAGCTTCGACGTCTGGGGCTCGCGGCTGCCGCGGATCGAGGTCCACGGCGACGCAGGCTCCCTGTCGGTGCCCGACCCGAACTACTTCGAGGGTCCGGTGGAGCTGCTGACCCGCGACGCTCCCGAGTGGGCGGCCCTGGAGCCGGGCGCCGGCTACGTGGAGGGCGGGCGGGGGATCGGCGTGGCCGACCTGGCGCTGGCCCTGCGCGACGGCGTCCCGCACCGCGCGGACCTGGACGTCGCCGTGCACGTGCTGGACGTCATGGAGCAGCTGCTGGCCGCCGCGGAGGGCTCGGGGGTCGCGGACGTCGCGAGCACCTGCGAGCGGCCCGACCCGGTGGCGGGCGCCGTCGACCTGGCCCGGCTGGGCTGAGCCGGGTCAGACCACCGCGCCGTCGTCGTCGTCCCCGTCGCGGGAGGTGGGCAGCCGCACCACGAGGGTGAGGAAGCCGGCGACGAAGCCGGCGACGAGCAGCAGCAGCGGCATCCCGGAGGGGCGCTGCCCGGCCAGCACGAGCACGAGCAGGAGCACGGGCGCGCCCAGGACGCCGGCCCACGGCAGCCACCCGCGCCAGCCCGCGCGGGGCATCGGAGGCGGCTCCGGCGGCACGTAGTGCTCGGCGTCGGCGTCGCCGTCGGCGCCCTCGGCGGGCACCGGGGCGTCGCGCGGCCCGGTCGGCAGCACGCGCTCGCGGCTGCGGTCGACGGGCTGGTCCTGCGCCCACCCCTGCAGGCGCCGGTCGCCGGGGGCGTCGGAGGGGCGGTCCGCGGGGTCGGCGGCGCCCCCGCCCGAGCCGGCCGTCGTCCCCGGGCCGTCGACGCCCTCCGGCCCGTCGGTGCGCCGGCGACGGGCGGGCGGCTCCGGGTCGGTGTCCTCCTGGGCGGGCCACGCACCCACCGGCGGCGCCTCGGCGTCCCAGCGCGCGACGATCTCGGCCCAGGCGGCGTCCACGGCGTCGCGGTCGCCGTCGCGCTCGGGCGGTGGGGCGCTCACCGGGGGCCTCCAGCGGGGACGGTGGCGTGCGGCGCCAGGCGCCGCACGAGCTCCAGGGTGGCCTCGGTGATCCGGGGCGCGTCGTGGTCGAGGGTGGCCACGTGGCGGCTGCGGGGCAGGACCTCCTCGCGGACGTCGGTGGAGGACACCGACGACAGCACCAGGGCGCTGCTGGACGGCGGGACGACGCCGTCGGCCGCCGAGCGCAGCAGCACCAGCGGCTGGTGCACCCGGGGCAGGTCGGCGGCCAGCGCTCGGTAGCCGGTGCGGAAGGAGTGCAGCGCGGCCAGCGGCACCCGGTCGTAGGCCATCTCGGTGACGCCGGGGGCCGCGATGTCGCTGCCCACGCCGGGCGCCGTGGCGACCACGCGGCGCAGCAGCGGGAGCAGGGGCAGCAGCGGGTCGCGCAGGCGCACCGCCGGGTTGACCAGCACCAGCCCGGCGACGTCGGCGGGGGAGTCCGCGGCCAGGCGCAGCGCCAGGGCGCCGCCCATGGAGAGGCCGCCCACGACCACGGTGGCACCGCGGCGGCGCAGCGCGGCGAGCTCCGCGGCCACGGTGGCCACCCAGTCCGCCCAGGTCGTGCGGGCCATCTCCTGCCACGTCGTGCCGTGGCCGGGGAGGCGGGGCAGGCGCACTGTCAGCCCGGCAGCGGCGAGGTCCTGCGCCCAGCCGCGCAGACCCTGGGGCGAGCCGGTGAAGCCGTGGCACAGCAGCACCGCGGCGTCGGAGCCGTCGGCCGAGAACGGCTCGGCACCGGTCAGGACGACCACGGGCCCATGGTGGCACGGACCGGTGCCCGCGCCGGGCGCGCGAGGCCGCGCGCCCGGCCGCGGGAGCCGTCGCAGGCGGGCGCGCCCGCCTGTCTCTAGAGTGCTGCCCCCCGGGGCCGGAGCGCCGGGGGGAGGAGGACCGGGTGTTCTACTGGCTGGCCAAGGCGGTGCTGTACCCCGTCCTGCTGACCCTGTTCCGACCCTGGGTGCGGGGGCTGGAGAACGTGCCGACCTCGGGTCCGGCCATCCTCGTGAGCAACCACCTGTCGGTGTCGGACTCCTTCTTCCTGCCGCTGGTGGTGCCGCGGCGGGTCAGCTTCATGGCCAAGGCGGAGTACTTCACCGGCCGCGGGGTGCGCGGGAGGCTGACCGCGGGCTTCTTCAAGGGCATCGGACAGCTGCCGGTCGACCGCTCCGGCGGCAAGGCCGGGGAGGCCGCGATCCGCCTGGCCGAGCAGGTGCTCGAGCGCGGGGAGCTGTTCGGCATCTACCCCGAGGGCACCCGCAGCCCCGACGGGCGCCTCTACCGCGGCAAGACCGGCGTGGCCCGCCTGGCGCTGCGCACCGGCGTCCCGGTCATCCCCTGCGTCATGGTCGGCACCGACGTCGTGCAGCCGATCGGCAGCAAGGTGCCGCGCCTGGGGCGCGTGGGCGTGGTGATCGGAGCGCCGATGGACTTCTCCCGCTACGAGGGCATGGAGGCCGACCGCTTCGTGCTGCGCTCGGTCACCGACGAGATCATGTACGAGCTCATGCGGATGTCGGGCCAGGAGTACGTGGACCTGTACGCCTCGACGATGAAGGAGCGGCTGTCCGCGGCCACCCGCAAGGAGCGCCTGGCCGCCGCCACCCGCGGCGCGATCGGCGGCGAGGAGGCCGTCGAGCGCGCCCGCGCCGCGGCCGGGACCGCCCGGGGGCCGGGCCCCGGCGGGCGGTGGGCGCCCGACCCGGCCGCCGAGACCGCTCCCGGCGAGGAGCCCGCGGGCGGCGCTGGGGGCCCCGGCGGCCCCGGGACCGCCGACGCGGACGACCAGGGTGCCGGCGCCCCCCGGTAGCGTTGGGGGCATGTCCGCCACTGCCGACCCGGCGCCGACCCGGCCGCGACCCTTCGGAGCGGTCCTGACGGCGATGGCGACGCCCTTCACCGCAGACGGCGACGTCGACCTGGACGCCGCGCAGGCCCTGGCCGCGCACCTGGTCGACGCCGGCAACGACGGCCTCGTGGTCGCCGGCACCACGGGGGAGTCGCCCACGCTGGCCGAGCGCGAGCACGACGCGCTGCTGACCGCGATCGTCGAGGCGGTCGGCGACCGCGCCGTCCTCGTCGCCGGCTGCGGCAACAACGACACCGCCCACACCCTGGCGCGCGCCCGCGCGGCCGAGGCGACCGGCGTCCACGGCCTGCTGCTGGTCAGCCCGTACTACAACAAGCCGCCGCAGGAGGGCCTGCGCCGGCACTTCACGGCCGTGGCCGACGCGACCGGCCTGCCCGTGATGCTCTACGACATCCCCGGGCGCACCGCGGTGGCGATCGAGACCGACACGCTGCTGCGCCTGGGCGAGCACCCGCGCATCGTCGCGGTCAAGGACGCCAAGGCCGACCTGTTCGCCTCCTCGCTGGTGATGGCCGGCAGCGACCTCGCCTACTACTCCGGCGACGACACCCTCAACCTCGCCCACCTGGCCCAGGGGGCCGTGGGCACCGTCAGCGTGGTCGGCCACGTGGCGGCCGGGCACTACGCCCGGATGGTCGCCGCCGTCGACGCCGGCGACCTCGCCACCGCCCTCGCGATCCACCGGCAGCTGCTGCCGGCCGTCGTCGCGATCATGACCCGCACGCAGGGCGCCATCATGGTGAAGGCAGCGCTGCAGCTGCTCGGCGTCCTGGACAACCGCACCGTGCGCCTCCCGCTCGTGGAGGCCACCCAGCACCAGGTCGACCAGCTGCGCGTCGACCTCGAAGGAGCAGGAATCCTGTGAGCCAGTCCCACCCCGAGCTCTCCCCTCCCCGCCCGCTCGAGCCCGGCACCCTGCGGGTCGTCCCGCTCGGCGGCCTGGGGGAGGTGGGCCGCAACATGGCCGTCCTGGAGATCGACGGCAAGCTGCTGATCATCGACTGCGGCGTCCTCTTCCCCGAGGACAACCAGCCCGGCGTCGACCTGATCCTCCCCGACTTCTCCTACATCGCCGACCGGCTCGACGACGTCGTCGCGCTCGTGCTCACCCACGGCCACGAGGACCACATCGGGGCGGTGCCGTTCCTGCTGCGCCTGCGCCCGGACATCCCCCTGGTCGGCTCCACGCTGACGCTGGCCTTCATCGAGGCCAAGCTCAAGGAGCACCGGATCACCCCCTACACCCTGGCGGTGAAGGAGGGGCAGACCGAGCAGATCGGCCCGTTCAGCTGCGAGTTCGTGGCCGTGAACCACTCCATCCCCGACGCCCTCGCGGTCGCGGTGACGACGACCGCCGGCACCGTGCTGCACACCGGCGACTTCAAGATGGACCAGCTGCCGCTGGACGGCCGCATCACCGACCTGCGCGCCTTCGCCCGCCTGGGCGAGAAGGGCGTCGACCTGTTCATGGTCGACTCCACCAACGCCGAGGTGCCCGGGTTCACGACGTCCGAGCGCGACATCCGCCCCGCCCTGGACCGGGCGTTCGGCGCCGCCCAGCGCCGGATCATCGTCGCCAGCTTCGCCTCCCACGTGCACCGGGTGCAGCAGGTGCTGGACGCCGCCCACCAGCACGGTCGCAAGGTCGCCTTCGTGGGCCGCTCGATGGTGCGCAACATGACCGTGGCCGCCGAGCTGGGCTACCTGCACGTGCCCGACGGCGTGCTGGTCGACCTCAAGCAGCTGGACGGCACCCCCGACGCGCGGGTGGTGCTGATGTGCACCGGGTCCCAGGGCGAGCCGATGGCGGCGCTGTCGCGGATGGCCAACCGCGACCACCGCGTCGAGGTCGGCGCCGGCGACACCGTCGTCCTGGCGTCCTCGCTCATCCCCGGCAACGAGAACGCCGTGTACCGCGTGATCAACGGCCTGATCCGGCTCGGCGCGAACGTGGTGCACTCCGGCAACGCCAAGGTGCACGTCTCCGGCCACGCCAGCGCCGGGGAGCTCCTGTACTGCTACAACATCGTGCGCCCGCGCAACGTCATGCCGGTGCACGGCGAGATCCGCCACCTGGTGGCCAACGCCGAGCTCGCGGTCAAGACGGGCGTCCCGCGCGAGCGGATCGCGATGGCCGAGGACGGCACGGTCGTGGACCTGCGCGACGGCGTCGCGAAGGTCGTCGGCTCGGTGCCCTGCGGCTACGTCTTCGTCGACGGGTCCTCGGTCGGCTCGATCACCGAGGCCGACCTCAAGGACCGCCAGACGCTCGGCGAGGAGGGCTTCGTCTCCGTCTTCGTGGTGGTCGACTCCGGCACCGGCAAGGTCGTCGTCGGGCCGGAGATCCACGCCCGCGGCATCGCCGAGGAGGAGTCCGTGTTCGAGGGCATCAAGCCCAAGCTGGCCGACGCCCTCGCGCAGGCGGTCAGCACCGGGCCGGTGGACACCCACCAGCTGCAGCAGGTGGTGCGCCGGATCCTGGGTCGCTGGGCCGGGACGACGCTGCGCCGCCGCCCGATGATCGTTCCGATCGTCGTCGAGGCGTAGGCCGTGCCCGACCTGGGTCACGCCGTCGACTTCGGGGCCTTCCTGTCCCCGTCGGCGGCGGACCCGGTCGGAGCGCTGGCCCAGGCCGTGCGGGCCGACGCCCTCGGTCTGGACCTGCTGGGCGTGCAGGACCACCCCTACGCCCCGGCCCTGCTGGACTGCTGGACGTACCTGTCCGCCGTGGCGAGCGCGACGCGGAGCATCCGCCTGGTGCCCGACGTGCTGAACCTGCCGCTGCGCCAGCCGGCGGTGCTGGCCCGGGCCGCCACCTCCCTGGACCTGCTCTCCGGTGGCCGGGTGGAGCTCGGCCTGGGGGCCGGGGCCTTCCCCGACCCGATCGCCTCCCTGGGCGGACCGCGGCGCTCGCCGGGGGAGTCGGTGGCGGCCCTCGCCGAGGCGGTCGAGGTCGTGCGGGCCCTGTGGCGACCCGGGCCGCCGGTGACGCTGGACGGCGTCCACCACCGCCTGGAGGGCGCGCGCCCGGGCCCGCCCCCGCCGCACCCGATCGGCATCTGGCTGGGCGCCTACGGGCCCCGCATGCTCGCCCTCACCGGGCGCACCGCGGACGCCTGGCTGCCCACCGTCGGCTACATCGAGCTGGACGCCGTCACCGCGGCGAACCAGCGCATCGACGACGCCGCAGCGGACGCCGGCCGCGACCCCGCGCAGGTGCGGCGGGTCCTCAACGTGACGGGACGATTCACCCGCACCGCGACCGGCTTCCTCGCCGGCCCGCCGGCGGTCTGGGCCGAGCAGCTGGTCGAGCTGGTGCTGGGGGAGGGGTTCAGCGGCTTCCTCCTCGGGCCGGGCGAGGACGTCGAGGGCGACCTGGGCCGGTTCGCCGCCGAGGTCGCCCCCGCGGTGCGCGAGGCCGTGGCCGCCGCGCGGGCCGTCGTCCCGCCCTCGCCGTCCCCGACGGTGCCCGAGACCGCCCGCGTGGTCCTCCCGGCCCAGGGCAGCCCCGCCGCGCGCGACGCCGACGCCACCGACACCCCGGTGGCGGCCTGGGCGGTGCGCGCCCAGGGCGAGGACGGCGTGCTGGCCGAGGGGCTGGCGGCGCGCTCCACGCTCCTGGCCGTGCACGAGCACCTGCGCAGCGAGCTGGCGCAGATCCAGGACGCCGTCGAGCAGGTCGCCACCGGCCACCGCGACCCGGGGCCGGCCCGGTCGATGATCAACGCGCTCGCCGTGCGCCAGAACGACTGGACGCTCGGGGCCTTCTGCGCCTCCTACTGCCGGGTCGTGACCGGCCACCACACCATCGAGGACGTCGACTGGTTCCCGCGCCTGCGCGAGGCCCACCCGAGCCTGGGGCCGGTGATCGACCGCCTGGAGGGCCAGCACCACGCCATCGCCGGGCTGCTCACCGGCCTGGACGACGCCCTCGTGGCCATGGTCGCCGCCCCGCCGGGGCCGCAGGTCCTCACCGGCGTGAGCGACGCGCTGGACGCGCTGTCGCGGGCCCTGCTGGCCCACCTGGCCGAGGAGGAGGAGTCCCTCCTGCCGGCCGTCGTGCGCACCCCCGGGCTGGCCTGAGCCCCGGCGTGGGACTGGTGTGCCCGGTGTGACGCCGCGATAGCCTGCTGGACATGGCGACGCGCACCACGACGGGGCGGAAGACGCCCAGCACCCGGCGGGGGGCGTCCGGCTCGACGCGGCGCCCCGCAGGGCGCGGCGCCGCGTCGCAGCCCTCCCCGCTGCCGGTGCGCGCGGTGCGAGGAGCGTGGATGGGAGCAGCCCACATGGTCGGCGGTACCGCTCGACGGCTGCGCGAGGACGGAGGCACCGACCTGGACCCCGACGTGCGCCGCGACGGCCTCGGCCTGGCCCTGGTGGCCGTGGCCGTGGTGGTGGCCGCGCGCGAGTGGTGGGGCCTGCGGGGCGGCTTCGGCGACCTCGTCCACGCCGTCGCCGCCGGGACCACCGGTCGGGTGGCCCTGGCCCTGCCGCTCGTCCTGGCCGTCGTGGCGCTGCGCCTGCTGCGCCGCCCGGACAACACCCAGGCCAACCACCGGGTCAGCATCGGGCTGTCGGTGCTGGCGGTCTCGGTCACCGGTCTCGTCCACCTCGCCAGCGGCCGGCCGAGCCCGGTCACCGACGGCGCCGGGCCGGTCCGCGAGGCCGGGGGGATCCTGGGCTACCTGGTGGCCTCGCCGCTCGCCGCCGGCACCGGCACCTGGGTCGCCGCGGTCCTGCTCAGCCTGCTGGCCCTCTTCGGGGTCCTGGTCACCACCGCGACGCCGGTGCACGCCATCCCCTCCCGCCTGCGGGGGCTGTACCGGGCGCTGACCGGCCAGGGCGAGGAGGTCATCGACCTCGACGCCGCCGGCTCCGCCGACGACAGCGCGGAGCGGCGCGCCCTGCGCGCCCGGCGCCGCAGCGCGCACCCGGAGGGCGAGCCGCGCAGCGGCGACGAGGCGTACGAGACCCCCGTCGTGTCGTCCCGCGCCCGCCGGGCCCGCGAGGCCGACGCCACCCGGGAGGCCGAGGCGCGCGAGGCCCGGGAGGCCAGCGACGCGCGCGAGGCGGAGACCACCGCGATGGCGCAGGCCGCCGGCGCGACCGCCGTCCTCCCGGCGGCCGAGCCCGCCCGCGCCGTCGCCCGGCCCGAGAAGTCCGCGCTGGAGGCCCCGCCCACCACGCAGCTGCCGCAGCGGGTCGAGCAGCTGCTCCTCTCCGGCGACGTCACCTACTCCCTGCCCCCGTCCGACGTCCTGGCCCCGGGCAGCAGCCACAAGACCTCCACCCCGGCCAACGAGCGGGTGGTCGACGCCCTGACCGGCGTCCTGGACAACTTCGCCATCGACGCCCGGGTCACCGGCTACACCCGCGGCCCGACGGTCACCCGCTACGAGGTCGAGCTGGGCACCGGCGTCAAGGTCGAGCGGGTCACCGCGCTGAGCAAGAACATCGCCTACGCCGTGGCCAGCGCCGACGTGCGCATCCTGTCCCCGATCCCGGGCAAGTCCGCGATCGGCGTGGAGATCCCCAACACCGACCGCGAGACGGTCTCCCTCGGCGACGTGCTGCGCAGCGCCAGCGCCCGCAAGGACCAGCACCCGATGCTCATGGGCGTCGGCAAGGACGTCGAGGGCGGCTACGTCGTCGCCAACCTCGCCAAGACCCCGCACCTGCTCGTCGCGGGCGCCACGGGCGCCGGCAAGTCCAGCTTCGTCAACTCGATGATCACCTCGATCCTCATGCGCTCGACGCCGGACGAGGTGCGCATGGTCCTGGTCGACCCCAAGCGGGTGGAGCTCACCGCCTACGAGGGCATCCCGCACCTGATCACCCCGATCATCACCAACGCCAAGAAGGCCGCGGAGGCCCTGCAGTGGGTGGTGCGGGAGATGGACGCCCGCTACGACGACCTGGCCGCGTTCGGCTTCAAGCACATCGACGACTTCAACAAGGCCGTGCGCGCGGGCACCGTCGACCCGCTGCCCGGCAGCGAGCGGGCGCTGCACCCCTACCCCTACCTGCTGGTCGTCGTCGACGAGCTCGCGGACCTCATGATGGTCGCCCCGCGCGACGTCGAGGAGTCCATCGTCCGGATCACCCAGCTCGCCCGCGCGGCCGGCATCCACCTCGTCCTGGCCACCCAGCGGCCCAGCGTCGACGTCGTCACCGGCCTCATCAAGGCCAACGTGCCCTCGCGGATGGCGTTCGCGACCTCGTCCCTGGCCGACTCGCGGGTCGTCCTGGACCAGCCGGGCGCGGAGAAGCTCATCGGCCAGGGCGACGCCCTGTTCCTGCCGATGGGCAGCTCCAAGCCGGTCCGCGTGCAGGGCGCCTGGGTGACCGAGTCCGAGGTCGTCGCGGTCGTCGACCACGTCAAGAAGCAGCTGCAGCCCAGCTACCGCGAGGACGTCGTGGTCACGGCGGCCAAGAAGGAGGTCGACGAGGAGGTCGGCGACGACCTGGACCTCATGCTGGCCGCGGCCGAGCTGATCATCACCACGCAGTTCGGGTCGACGTCGATGCTCCAGCGCAAGCTGCGGGTCGGGTTCGCCAAGGCCGGGCGCCTGATGGACCTGCTGGAGTCGCGGTCCGTGGTCGGCCCGAGCGAGGGCTCCAAGGCGCGCGACGTGATGGTGCGCCCGGACGACCTGACCGCCACCCTGGCGCGGCTGCGGGGCGAGCCGGCGCCGTCGGGGGCCACCGCCGTCCCCGTGGGCGCGGTGCCGGGTGCGGGGACCGCTGCGGCCGGGGCCGGCGGCTGGCACGACGGTGAGGACGACGGCGAGGAGTCCGAGGACGCCTGGCAGCTCACCGATCGGGTCTGAGCCCGGGGCCGCGCGCCGTAGGCTGGGGGGGTGCCTGCCCGCAGCGTCGCCCTCGTCACCCTCGGCTGCGTGCGCAACGAGGTGGACTCCGAGGAGCTCGCCGGCCGCCTGGCCGGGGCGGGCTGGGAGCTGGTGGCCGACCCGGCCCAGGCCGACGTCGCCGTGGTGAACACCTGCGGCTTCATCGAGCAGGCGAAGAAGGACTCCGTCGACGTCCTGCTCGACGTGGCCGACCTCAAGGGCAGCACGGACGCCGCGGGGCGCCCGGCCCGCACGCGCGCCGTCGTCGCGGTCGGCTGCATGGCCGAGCGGTACGGCTCCGAGCTGGCCGAGTCGCTGCCCGAGGCGGACGCCGTCCTGGGCTTCGACAGCTACGCCGACCTGTCCGAGCACCTGGACGGCCTGCTGCACGGGCGGGTCCCCGCCCCGCACGTGCCGCGCGACCGCCGCTCGCTGCTGCCGGTCAGCCCGGCGGCGCGCCAGCGCGCCGCCGCCGGGGTCTCGGTGCCCGGTCACGCCTCCACCGCCCCGGCCGCCTCGTCGGTGCAGCGCCCCGCCGCCGGCACCACGGCCGTGACCCTCACCGACCTCCCCGCAGGCCTCGCGCCCGCCTCCGGCCCGCCCGTGGTGCGCGCCCGCCTGGACGGCCGCCCGTGGGCGCCGCTGAAGCTGGCGTCGGGCTGCGACCGCCGCTGCACCTTCTGCGCCATCCCCGCCTTCCGCGGCGCGTTCGTCTCCCGCCCGCCGGCCGACGTGCTCGCCGAGGCGCGCTGGCTGGCCGAGCGCGGCGTCCGCGAGGTGTTCCTCGTGAGCGAGAACTCCACCTCCTACGGCAAGGACCTCGGCGACCTGCGCGCCCTGGAGCAGCTGCTGCCCCAGCTGGCCGCGGTCGACGGGCTGGAGCGGGTGCGGGTGTCCTACCTGCAGCCGGCCGAGGTGCGCCCCGGCCTGCTCGAGGCGATCGCCGGCACGCCCGGCGTCGTCCCCTACTTCGACCTCTCCTTCCAGCACGCCGCTCCCGGCGTCCTGCGCCGCATGCGCCGCTTCGGCGGCACCGAGGCCTTCTGGGAGCTGCTGGAGCGGGTGCGGACGCTCGCCCCGCAGGCCGGCGTCCGCTCCAACGTCATCACCGGCTTCCCGGGCGAGACCGAGGAGGACGTCGCCGAGCTGGAGCGCTTCCTCGTGGGCGCCCGCCTGGACGTCGTGGGGGTCTTCGGGTACTCCGACGAGGACGGCACCGAGGCCGCCCGGCTGGAGGACAAGGTGGACGAGCGCGAGGTCGCCGCGCGGGTCGAGCACCTGTCCCGCCTGGTGGAGGAGCTGACCAGCCAGCGCGCCGAGGAGCGCGTCGGCGAGCTGGCCACCGTGCTCGTGGAGGGCGTCGAGGACGGCCAGGCGGTCGGGCGCACCGAGGCCCAGGGCCCGGACGTCGACGGCACCACGCGGCTGGTGGGCAGGGACCCCTCAGACGTCCTCGCGCCCCTGCCGGCCGTCGGCTCGCTGGTGCCGGTGCGCGTCGTGGGCGCCGAGGGCGTCGACCTCGTCGCCGAGGTGCTGGCGTGAGCGGAGCGGTCCACCCGGTCCGGACGCCGGCGGCGCCCCCGCCGGGCAACCTCAACGTGGCCAACGTGCTGACCGTGGTGCGGGTGCTCCTCGTGCCGCTGGTCGCCTGGCTGCTGGTGCTCGAGGACGGCGAGGAGCCGCTGTGGCGGCTGCTCGCCCTCGCCGTGTTCGCCGTCGCGAGCATCACCGACCACATCGACGGGGAGCTGGCCCGCCGCCGGAACCTCATCACCGACTTCGGCAAGATCGCCGACCCGATCGCCGACAAGCTGCTCCTGGGCACGGTGCTGGTGCTGCTGTCCTGGCTGGGGGAGGTGCCGTGGTGGATCACCACGGTCATCCTCGTCCGCGAGGTCGGCGTCACCCTGCTGCGCTTCTGGGTGATCCGGTACGGCGTGATCGCCGCCTCCCCGGGCGGCAAGCTGAAGACCACGCTGCAGATCGCGGCGCTGTGCGTGTTCCTCCTGCCGCTGGACGCCTGGTTCGACGGCGCCGCCTACGCCTGGGTCCACGGGTCCGCCCTCGCCCTGCTGCTGGCCGCGACCGCGGTCACCGTGGTCACCGGCGTGGACTACGTAGTGCGCGCCCTGCGGCTGCGGCGCGACGGGCGTGCCCGGGCCTGAGGCCGGGAGCGCCGGTGGCCATCCCGCCGGAGACCTCCGCGGCGACCCGGCGGCCGCCGTCGCCGCGCTGCGCTCGGCCGGCCTGACCATCGCCGTCGCCGAGTCCCTGACCGCCGGCCAGGTCAGCGCCCGGCTCGCCGACGTGCCGGGGGCCTCCGCCGTCCTGCGCGGCGGGGTGGTCAGCTACGCGACCGAGGTGAAGGCCTCGGTGCTGGGCGTGGACGCCGCCCTGCTGGCCGCCTCCGGGCCCGTGCACCCCGAGGTGGCCCGGCAGATGGCCCGCGGCGTCCGCGCCCTGCTCGGCGCCGACGTCGGTGTGGCCACCACCGGGGTCGCCGGCCCGGGGCCCCAGGACGGTCACCCGGCCGGCACCGCCTTCGTGGCGCTGACCTGGGGCGATGCGACGAAGGACCGCTCTCACCCTCTACCTGAGGTTGAGCTCGTCGAGCAGGTGCTTGCTCTCTCCCTGAGCGGCGACCGGGCCCAGGTGAGGGCCGCGACCACGGCTGCGGCCCTGGGCCTCGTCGTGGACGTCGTGCAGGCCCGCCGCGCCGGCGGTGGGGCGGGCGTGTCCGACGTCACGCCGCCGGGCGCGTCGCCCGCCGCTGGTGAGGAACGCGCAGGCCAGGACCGGCGTTGACACCGGTGATGAGACCTGACTCGAGGCGACTGGCCGAGCACCGACCCCTGCCCCCCGCCGGAGCGGGGTACCGTGGCACCTCGGCGCCACCACCGCCGACCGGCCCCACGGCCCGGACGAGCGACGGGAGGCGATCGATGATCCTGCTCCGGCGTGAGATCGGCGACGTCCTCCGCGACGCCCGCCAGCAGCAGGGCCGCACCCTGCGCGAGGTCTCTGGTGCCGCCCGGGTGTCGCTGGGGTACCTGTCCGAGGTCGAGCGCGGGCAGAAGGAGGCCTCCTCGGAGCTGCTGTCCTCCATCTGCGAGGCCCTGGACGTCCCGATGTCCCAGGTGCTGCGCGAGGTCAGCGACCGCGTCGCCGCCGTCGAGGAGCCCGCCGTGGCCCTGCCCGGCCGCACCACTGACACCACCGTGCTCGACCGCGGGAGCCTCGTCTCCGCCGCCTGATCCTGCTCGGCTGTGGGCCGCGTCCTCTCCGGAGGGCGCGGCCCTCCGTCGTCCGGCCCCTTTCCCACGCTGTCGCGGGGAAGTGCGGACGAGGTCAGCCGCGGTAGGGCGAGCGGCGACGGCCGGGGCGCGGCGGCGCGGTGCCGAGGGGCCGCTGCGGAGCGCCGTCGTCGGTCGGCCGCGGCCCGCGCTGGCAGTGCGGGCAGTAGAACGCTGTCCGGTCCTGCGGGGCGACACCGATCATCGCGACCCGCACCGTGGTGCCGCAGCGCCGGCAGGGGCGCCCTGAGCGCCCGTGCACCCACTGGCGCTCGCCCGGGCGGGTGCTGCCGGTGGTGGCCTGCGCGGGGTCGTGGCGAGCGGTGGACAGCATCCGGTGCACCAGCGCGACGAGCCCCGCCGGGTCGGGGACGTCGCGCACCGGCGTCCACGGGGTGAGTCCGCGCAGGAACAGCGACTCGGCCATGAAGAAGGTGCCGACGCCGGCCAGCACGCGCTGGTCGAGCAGGGCCTCGCCGACCTCGCGCTCGGGCCGGGCGAGCAGGGTCGCCAGCACGGCGGCGGGATCCCAGGAGGGGCCCAGGACGTCGGGGCCCAGGTGGCCGACGAGCTGGCCCTCGGCGGCCGTGGGCACCAGGTCGAGCATCCCCAGCCTGTGGCCGACGGCGGTCCACTCGGCGTTGGCCAGGACCGCGCGCACGGCGTGCTGGGCCCGGGCTGTGCGCCAGGGCGCGCCCGTGGCGTGCACGTGCCAGGAGCCCTCCATCCGCAGGTGGCTGTGCAGCGTCACCGCGGGCTCCGCGGCCGAGCCCTCGACCCGGGTGAGCAGGTGCTTGCCGGCGCTGACCACCTCGGTGACCGCGCGCCCGGACAGGTCGACGCCGGCCAGGGAGGGCCAGCGCAGGTCGCTGCTGAGCAGCACGCGCCCGGCGAGCGCCGCGTGCAGGCGCTGGGCCGCGCGCCAGACCACGTCTCCCTCGGGCACCGGGCCATGATGGGCCCCGCTGCCGGGACCCGGGCCGCGGGGCGCATCGGAGCGGCCCGACCGGCCCGCTGGCTAGGGTGGAGCGACCCCCTGTCGAGGTGAGACCGCTGCAGCCCGTCCCACGGCGCCGCCCCGCAGCACCAGCGCGCCCCCCGGCCGCGGTGGCGCTGCTGGTGCTCGTCGCGCTGCTCGTCGGCACGGCCTGCGTCCTGCTGGCCGGCCCTGCGCCGCTCGACCCTCCGCCGCTCGGCCCGCCGAGCGCCCCGCCGACCGCGGCCGCCCCGGGCACCGAGCTCGCCGGCCTCCCTGGCGCCGACGTCCCGCCGCACGCCGTCGCGCAGGACGCCGTCCCGCCCGCGCCGCCGACGGCGCTCGGTGGTCCGGCCACCGCGGGGGTCGCCGCGGCAGTGGTGCTGACGGCAGCGCCCGAGCTCCACGCCCGGGACGAGGCGGAGGCGCCCAGCGGTCCGGCGACCGGCTGCTGCCACGGGTCGAGGGCCCCGCCGGCCTCCGGCGCCGCCCGTGCCGCACGCCCCCGCACCACCTGAGCCGACCGGCCCCTCGAGCCGTCCGGCTCGGCCGACGTCCTCGGAGGCCTCCGTGCCCTGCCCCACCCCGCCCCACGTCCTCGCCCGTCCCGCCCCACCAGCTCGTCGCGCTCGATGACGACGAGCGAGCTCAACCTCGTCGTCCTCGCGGTCACCGCCACGCTGCTGGTCGCCGTCGCGGCGGTCCGGCTGTCCACCCGCGCCGGGCTGCCGACGCTGCTCCTCTACCTCGCCCTCGGGCTGGCCATCGGCGAGTCCGGGCTCGGCCTCGAGTTCGAGGACGCTGCGCTGACCCAGGCGGTCGGTCTGGTCCTGCTGGCCGTGATCCTCGCTGAGGGCGGGCTCACCACCCGCTGGTCGGCGGTGCGACCGGTGCTCGGCACGGCGCTCGTGCTCGCGACGGTGGGGGTGGCCGTCAGCGTGGCGGTCACCGCGACGGTGGCCCGGCTCTTCCTGGACGTGGACGTGCGCACGGCCGTCCTGCTGGGCGCCGTGGTGTCCTCCACCGACGCCGCCGCCGTCTTCTCCGTGCTGCGGCGCCTGCCGCTGCGCGGGCGCCTGGGCGCGACCCTGGAGGCGGAGTCCGGGCTCAACGACCCGCTCGTGATCATCCTGGTCACGCTGGTGATCTCCGACGGGTGGGAGCAGGCCGACCCGCTGGTGGCCCTGGCCCAGGTGGCCTACCAGCTCCTCGCGGGGGCGGCGGTGGGGCTGGTCGTCGCCCGGGTGGGGCAGGTCGTGCTGCGCCGCAGCGCGCTGCCGTCGGCGGGTCTGTACCCGGTGGCCACCGTGGCCTTCGCGCTCTTCGCCTTCGCGCTCGCGGGCGTCGCCGGGGCCTCCTCCTTCCTCGCCGTCTACGTGGCGGGCCTGTGGCTGGGCAACGCCGCACTGCCCCACCGCGGAGCCGCCCTGGGCTTCGCGGAGGGGCTGGCGTGGCTGTCCCAGATCGGCCTCTTCGTGCTCCTGGGCCTGCTCGCCAGCCCCTCGCGGCTGCCGGGGGCGCTGGTGCCGGCGCTGATCGTGGGCGGCGGCCTGCTGCTGCTCGCCCGCCCCCTGTCCGTGGTGGTGAGCGCGACGCCCTTCCGGGTGCCCTGGCGCGAGCAGGCCTTCATGTCCTGGGCCGGCCTGCGCGGGGCCGTGCCCATCGTCGTGGCGACGCTGCCGATCAGCGCCGGTGTGCCGGGCTCCCAGCAGGTCTTCGACGTGGTCTTCGTCCTCGTGGTCGTCTTCACCCTGGTGCAGGCGCCGACGCTGCCGCCGCTGGCCCGGCGCCTGGGGGTGGCCGCCACGGCGGACCCCACGCAGGTGAGCATCGAGTCGGCGCCGCTGGAGGAGGCCGACGCCGAGCTGCTCCAGCTGCGCGTCCCGCCGGGCTCCCGCCTGCGCGGGGTGAGCGTGCTCGAGCTGCGCCTGCCGGAGGGGGCGGCGCTCTCGCTCGTCGTGCGCGCCGGCGGACCGGTCGTGCCGGGCCCGCAGACGGTCCTGGCCGAGGGGGACCAGCTGTTCCTCGTCGTGCCGTCCGCCACCCGCGCCGAGGTGGAGCGGCGCCTCCGCGCCGTCAGCCGCGCCGGGCGGCTGGCCACCTGGCGCGGAGAGCTCGGGCAGGAGTGAGAGCGCCGGCGGGGCCGGGCCCGCCGGCGCTCAGGAGCGCACGCGCAGGCCCCGCGGGGTCGCGGTGAACCCGGCTGCCTCCAGGGCGCTGGTGAGCGGGGAGCCGCCGGGGGTGAGGACGCCCTCCCCGTCCGCGCGCTGGACGGTCAAGCGGCCCAGGGCGCCGTCGCGGACGGCGAGCGCCAGGGCGTCGGCGCCCGCCTGCAGCGCCTCGGGGTCCTCGGTGAAGGACAGCAGCGTGCGCCCGCCCCGCTCGACGTAGAGGAGGAGGTCGCCGTCCAGCAGCACCACCAGGGCCCCGGCCTTGCGCCCGGGCCGGTGCCCGGCGCCGCCGGCGCCCTCGCGCACCGGTGCGCTGTCGCGGTCGGGCCAGGGCAGCGCCGCCCCGTAGGGGTTGGCGGGGTCGGCCGCGGCCAGCACCAGGGTGCGGGGGCGGTCGGCGTCGGCGCGGCGGTCGCTGGGCTGCTGCCACTGCCCGGCGCCGACCGCCGACAGCGGCCGGGAGGCGGCGCGCAGCCGGTCGACGGCACCGGTGCTGGCGAACTGGGAGGCGCCCAGGCCCTCCACGAAGTAGCCGCGGCGCACCCGGCCGGCCTCCTCCATCGCCGCCAGCACCCGGTAGACCGCTGCGAAGCCCCCCGGCAGGCGCTCCCCGGCGACGGCGCCGCGGGTGAGCACGCCGTGGCGGTCCAGCAGCACCTCGGCGGTGGCCGTGGCGCGCACCGTGGCGTCCGGCTCGACCTCGGGCAGGAGCGACCAGCGCCCGGCCGCGGTCGGCGGGCCGGTGCGGCTCGGCAGGGTCGCCGAGGTGGGCCGGCCCGGGCGCACGCGCCCGTAGCGGGCCCGGGGCGCCGCCCGGGGGGTGCGGTGGGCGGTGCGGCCGCCGGCCAGGCGGGCGCGCAGCGGCGCGAGGGTGTCGTTGCTCAGGTGCCCGGACCAGACCAGGTCCCACAGCACCGCGGTCAGGGCGGCGTCGTCGGTGGAGCCCACGGCGTCCGACAGGGCCCGGAAGAAGTACGCCCCGCCGCCGGCCAGGGCCGCCAGCACCGCGGTGTGGGCGTCGGTGAGCTCGACCTCGGCGTCCGGGCCCGGCAGCGTCACGCCGGCGGCGTCGGCCAGGTGCAGGGAGACCCAGCCGTCGTCGCCGGGGAGCGCGCCGTGACCGCGCCAGAGCACCTCCCCGGCCGCGGTCAGCTCGTCGAGCATCGCGGGGGTGTAGCGCTCCACCCGCACCGGCAGGACGAGGGCCTCCACGGCGCTGGCGGGGACGACCGCGCCGGCCAGCTGCTCGACCACCCGCAGCACCCCGTCAGCGCCGCGCAGCCGCGAGCCGACGCCCTGCCAGCTCGGCAGGAAGCGGGCGAGGTCGCGCGGCGGCACCGGCTCGACCTCGGCCCGCAGGGCGGCGAGGGAGCGCCGGCGCAGCAGCCGCAGCACCTCCGCGTCGCACCAGTCCGGTGTCGCGCCCGGTGCGCCCGGTTCGGCGCCGTCGAGGGCGGCGCGGGCCTCGGTGGGCAGCAGGTCGCCGGAGACGACCCGGCCGCTGGCGGCGAGGCGGCGCAGCGCGTCGCTGACGACGGCGACCCCGGTGCCCAGCCGGGCGGCCAGCGTCGCGGCGGTGAACGGCACGTGGGTGCGCGCCCAGCGGGTCACGAGGTCGCCGACCGGGTCCGGGACGGGCGCGGTGAAGACCTCCGGCACGCCCACGGGCAGCGGGGCGCCGAGGGCGTCGCGCAGGCGGCCGGCGTCCTCGATGGCGGCCCAGCGCTCCTGCCCGGCGACGCGCACGACGATGACGCGGCGGGCGGCCTCCAGGTCGCGCAGCCAGCCGGTGACCTCCGGCTCCTCGGCGAGCGAGCGGGCGGCGACCTCCGGCGCCGACAGCGGGCCCAGCACGCGCAGCAGGTCGGCGACGTCCTCGCCGTCGCGGCAGCGGCGGCCCTCGGCCAGGCGCTGCAGCTCGGACTGCGTGCGCTCCAGGGCCTCGACGTCGAGCAGGTCGGCCAGCGAGGCGCCGTCCCCCCGGCCCAGCAGCTCCGCCAGCAGCGTCGGGTCGAGCGACAGGGCGGCGGCGCGCTTCTCGGCCAGAGGGGTGTCGCCCTCGTAGAGGAACTGGGCGACGTACCCGAACAGCAGCCCCCGTGCGAAGGGGGAGGGCTGCTCGGTGGTCACCTGCACCACGCGCACGGCGCCCGAGCGCAGCGAGCGCATGAGGTCGGCCAGGGCCGGGACGTCGAAGACGTCCTGCAGGACCTCGCGCACGGTCTCCAGCACGACCGGGAAGGACGGGTAGCGGCTGGCGACCTCCAGCAGCTGGGCCGCGCGCTGGCGCTGCTGCCACAGCGGCGTGCGCCGGTCGGGCCGGCGCCGGGGGAGCAGCAGGGAGCGCGCGGCGCACTCGCGGAAGCGGGAGGCGAACAGGGCCGACCCGCCCAGCTCGGCGGTGACCAGCGCCTCGACGTCCTCCGGCTCGACGAGCACGGCCTCCAGGACGTCCGGGGCCTCCGAGCGTCCCCCGCCGACTCCGCCGACCCCGCCGGCGCCGAAGCCGCTCGCGCCGCTGAGGGCGTCGCCGGCGTCCAGGTCGAAGCCGCCGAGCAGGTCCAGGTCGGGCAGGCGCAGGACGAGGCCGTCGTCGGCGGACATCGCCTGGACGTCGACCCCGAACCGCTCCCGCAGGCGCGCGCCGACCGCGAGCGCCCACGGGGCGTGCAGCTGCGCGCCGAAGGGGGAGTGGATGACCACGCGCCAGTCGCCGAGCTCGTCGCGGAAGCGCTCGATGACGATGGTGCGGTCGTCGGGCAGGTGGCCGGTCGCGGCGGCCTGCTCGCGCAGGTAGGCCAGCAGGTTGTCGGCGGCCCAGGCGTCCAGCCCGGCCTCGGTGGCCCGGGCGCGGGCGGCGTCGTCGTCCAGGGCGCCGATCTCGCGCACGAACGCCCCGACGGCGCGGCCGAGCTCGGCGGGGCGCCCCAGCGCCTCCCCGTGCCAGAACGGCAGCTTGCCGGGCTGGCCGGGGGCGGGGGAGACCCGCACCTGGTCGGCGGTGATGTCCTCGATGCGCCAGGTGCTCGTGCCCAGGGTGAAGACGTCGCCGACGCGCGACTCGTAGACCATCTCCTCGTCCAGCTCGCCGACGCGGCGACCGGGGCCCTCGCCGGTGGCGAGGAACACCCCGTACAGGCCGCGGTCGGGGATGGTGCCGCCGCTGGTGACGGCCAGGCGCTGGGCGCCGGGGCGCCCGGACAGCACGCCGGTCACGCGGTCCCAGACGATCCGCGGGCGCAGCTCGGCGAACTCCTCGCTGGGGTAGCGGCCGGAGAGCATGTCGAGCACGGCCTCCAGGACCCCGCGGGTGAGGCCGGAGAACGGCGCGGCGCGGCGGACCAGCTGCTCCAGGTCGTCGACGGTCCAGTCGTCCAGGGCGGTCATCGCCACGACCTGCTGGGCCAGGACGTCCAGCGGGGAGGTCGGCACGCGCAGCGCCTCGATGGCGCCGGCGCGCATCCGCTCGGTGACCACCGCGGTCTGCACGAGGTCACCGCGGAACTTGGGGAAGACGACGCCGTGGCTGACCGCCCCGACCTGGTGGCCGGCGCGGCCCACGCGCTGCAGGCCGCTGGCGACGCTGGGCGGGGACTCCACCTGGATCACCAGGTCGACCGCGCCCATGTCGATGCCGAGCTCCAGGCTGGAGGTGGCGACCACCGCGGGCAGGCGCCCGGACTTCAGGTCGTCCTCGATGAGCGAGCGCTGCTCGCGGCTGACCGAGCCGTGGTGGGCGCGGGCCAGCACCGGCGGGGCGCCCTGGCTCTGCCCGGCCTGGGCCATGAGCTGGGCCGGCGGTCGGCTCGGCGGCCGGGCCGGTGCCGCGGCGCCGCTGTCGTCGTCACCGTCGGCGCCCTCCTCGACCGCCTGCCGCTCGGCCCAGATCTCGTTGAGCCGGGTCGTCAGCCGCTCGGCGAGGCGCCGGGAGTTGGCGAAGACCAGGGTGGAGCGGTGGTCGGCGATGAGGTCGACGACCCGCTCCTCCACGGCAGGCCAGATGGAGGTGCGCTGCTCCGCGCCCGCGGCGAGGCCGGTGAGGTCGTCGGTGCGCTGGCCGAGCTCGCCCATGTCGGGCACCGGGACGACGACCTCCAGCTCGACCACCTTGGTCGAGACCGGCTGGACGATCGTCACCGCCCGCCCGCCCTCGGAGCCGGGAGGGCGGGCGCCGGCGAGGAACCGGGCGACGTCCTCCACGGGGCGGACGGTGGCCGACAGCCCGATCCGCTGGGCGGGGCGCTCCAGGAGGGCGTCGAGCCGCTCGAGGCTGAGCGCGAGGTGCGCCCCGCGCTTGGTGCCCGCGACGGCGTGCACCTCGTCGAGGATCACCGTCTCGACGCCGGCCAGCACCTCGCGCGCCTTGGACGTCAGCAGCAGGAACAGCGACTCCGGCGTGGTGATGAGCACGTCGGGCGGGGTGCGCGTGAAGGCCCGGCGCTGGTCGGCGGGGGTGTCGCCCGAGCGCAGCGCGACCGCGACCTCCGGCTCGGGCAGGCCCAGGCGCTGCGCCGCGTAGCGGATGCCGGTCAGCGGGGCGCGCAGGTTGCGCTCGACGTCGGTGGCCAGCGCCTTCAGCGGGGAGATGTAGACCACCCGGCAGCGGTGGGCCGGGTCCTCCGGCGGGGGAGCGGTGGCGATCCGGTCCAGCGCCCACAGGAACGCCGACAGCGTCTTTCCGGAACCGGTGGGCGCCACCACGAGCGCGTGGTCGCCGGCGCTGATCGCGCGCCAGGCGCCGTCCTGGGCGGTGGTCGGGGCGGCGAACGCGCCGCGGAACCACTCCCGGGTCGGCGCCGAGAAGCGCTCCAGGACGTCGCCGGAGTCGTCCGGTCCGCTCGCCGCGGGGCGCGCGCGCTTGGGTGCCACCCGGGCATGGTGGCACCGGGCACCGACAACGGCGCTCCGCCGGCCGGGGGGCCACCCGGCCGGCGGGAGTGGAACGGCGCCTGGCGCCGTTGCAGGGTCCGAGGCGCCGCGCCCGCGGCGCCCGGACCGGCGGAGGAGCAGCGGTGGACGGCACGGCGCAGGGCGAGGAGCCCCTGGTGGTCTACGGCGCGGGGTGGTGCCCGGACGTGCGGCGCAGCCGGGCGCTCCTGGACGGCGCGGGGGTGCCCTACCGCTACGTGGACGTCGAGGCGGACGCCCGCGCCGAGGCGCTGGTGCGCGAGCTGCAGCACGGCCCGCGGCGCATCCCCACGCTGGTGCGCGCGGACGGCGCCCACCTGGTCGAGCCGAGCGACCCGGACCTGCGCGCCTGGCTGGGGCTCGACCCGGCCTGACGTCCGCACCTACCCTCCGGGGATGGACCAGCGGGAGGGCGACCGGGGCGCCGTGGCGGGGCTGGCCCTGCTGCGGCTGGGGTTCGCCGCGTGGTTCGCGGCCCGCCCGGACGCCCCGCCCGAGCGCTGGGTCGCCCGCCCTCGCGGGCCCTGCGCCGCGTGGCGCTCGCCGTCGCGGTCCGCGAGCTGGTGCTCGGCCTGGGCACCGCCGCAGCCCTCCTGGGGCGGCGCCCGACCGGCGGCTGGGTCACGGCGATGGCCGTGGCCGACGCCGTGAACGGCACCACCACGGCGGTGGCGGGCATGCGCGGCGCCGTGTCGCCCCGGCGCGCCGCCGGGCTCGCCGCGTTCGACCTGTCCGGCACGCTCAGCGAGCTGTGGCTGGCGCAGCGCCTGCACCGGGCCGGGTGCACCTCCGGCTGCTGCTCGGACCGCTCAGCGCGAGGCGGTGGGCCCGGGCAGCAGGCCGCGGGCCATGGCGACGGTGACCGCGGCCGTCCGGTCGTCGACCCCGAGCTTGGCGAAGACCCGCAGCAGGTGTGACTTCACCGTCGCCTCCCCGATGAACAGGGCCGCGGCGATCGCCGGGTTGGACAGCCCGCGCCCGACGAGCTCCAGCACCTGCGTCTCCCGCGCGGTGAGGCGCTCGGACGCCGGCTCGCGCAGCCGCCCGAGGAGCCGGGCGGCCACCGGCGGTGCGAGCACCGTCTCGCCGCGGGCGGCGCGGCGCACCGCGTCGGCGAGCACCGAGCGCGGGGCGTCCTTGAGCAGGTAGCCGCTGGCCCCGGCCTCGACCGCGCGCAGGATGTCGTGGTCGGTGTCGTAGGTCGTCAGCACCACCACGACGACGCCGGGGTGGGCGCGCCGCACCTGCGCGGTGGCGGCCACCCCGTCCGTCCCGGGCATCCGCAGGTCCATCAGCACGACGTCGGGGGAGTGGGCGGCCACGGCCGCGAGCACGCCGTCCCCGCCGTCGACCTCGCCCACCACCTGCAGGCCGGGCTCCGCCGACAGCAGCGCCACGATCCCGGCGCGGACCACCGGGTGGTCGTCGACGACGAGGAGGCGGACGGCGTCCTGCCCGCTCACGGGGCGGCCACCGGGGCGGCCACCGGGGAGGCGCCCGCAGGGGCGGCCAGGGGCAGGCGCACGCGCAGGACGGTGCCGCCGCCGGGTGCGGCTGCGCGCTGCAGCGACCCGCCGGCCTGCTCCGCACGCGCCGCCATCGCGGCCAGGCCGTAGCCGTGCGGCGCCTCCTGCGCCGGCACCCCGACGCCGTCGTCGACCACCTGCAGCTCGACCAGCCCGTCGCCGAGGGCGAGGGAGACCGAGGCGGTGCGGGCCCGGGCGTGCTGGCGCACGTTGCTCAGCCCCTCCTGCGCCGCGCGCAGGAGCACCACCTCGGCCTCGGGCGCCAGGTCGGGGAGGTCGGGCTCCACCGAGAGGTCGGCGGGGACGCCGGTCTCCTCGGTGAAGCGGTGCACCAGCCGGGCGAGCGCGCCGGCCAGGCGGTCGTCGCCCAGGGCGGGCGGCGCGAGGGCGGCGACGATCGCGCGGGCCTCGGCGAGGTTCTCGCGGGCGGTGTCCTCCATCAGGTGCAGGCGCCGGCGCGCGAGCGCGGGGTCGGTGTCCAGCGCGGCGTCGGCGGCCTGGGCCAGCGCGACGAGGCTGGTGAAGCCCTGGGCGAGCGTGTCGTGGATCTCCCCGGCCATCCGCTGCCGCTCGGCCAGGACGCCGCGCGCGTGCTCGGTGGTCGCCAGGTCGGCGCGGGTGCGCTCCAGCTCGGCCAGCAGCTCCGCCCGGCCCTGGCTCTCCCGGGCCATCCCGGTGATCCACAGGCCGAGCACGACGGCCACCGCCGACTGGATGGTGCTGGTGAGCAGGGCGTCGCGCAGCGCCTGCGCGCCCCAGCCGCGGTGAGCGGCGTCGCCCAGGGCCAGGGCCAGCGGCACCACGACCACGACGGCCAGCGCCGTGCGCCGGCGGGCCATCGCCCACGCGTGCGGGAAGAGGACGAACAGCATCGGCCCGATCAGGCCGGTCCCGACGCCGGCCTGCAGCACCAGCAGCCCGGCCAGGAACGCGGCGGCGTACAGCGCCGGGAGCAGGTCGGACTCCTCACCGGAGTCCAGCAGGCGCGCGCCCAGGGCGGCGTAGAGCACCGCCAGGCCGGCCAGGGCTCCCAGCGCCGCCACGACGTCGGCGCCGCCGCTGCCGTCGTCGGCGTCCAGGGCGGCGCCCGCGGCGGTCACGGCGACCACCGCGTAGAAGGCGACGTGCCACCCCCGCTGCGAGCGGGCCCAGAAGTCGGGGGCGGGGGCCGCGGCCGAGGTCACCGGTCGCTCCGGCGCCGCCACCGGAAGGTGGTGCGGCACAGCACCAGCCCGACGACGGTCCAGGCGACCAGGACGAGCGCGGTGGTCCCCAGCTCCCAGCCGCCGCCGACCTCGGCCGCGGCCATCGAGTCGGGCAGCAGGGCGGCGCGGAAGCCCTGGGCGAGCCACTTGAGCGGGAAGACGGCGGCGACGTCCTGCATCCAGCCGGGCAGCTGGCTGTAGACGAAGAAGACGCCGGAGATGAACTGCAGCACGAGCACCACGGGGGCCACCACCGCCGACGCCGAGCTGCCGGAGGAGGGGATGCTGGAGTAGGCGATGCCGAGCAGCGTGCCCGCGGCGGCGCCGAGGACGGCGACCCAGGCCAGGGTCCACCAGCGCTGGGCGGTGTCGGGCAGGGGCACGTCGAAGGCGAGGCGGGCAGCAGCCAGGAGCACCGCGAGCTGCGCCCCGCCGGTCACGACCACGAGGCCGACCTTGCCGAGGAAGTACGCCGCGCGGGGCATCGGAGTGCCCTCCAGGCGCTTGAGCGTGCCGTCGTCGCGCTCGACCGCGATGGAGATCGCCAGCGACTGGAAGCTGACCAGGAGGATCCCCGACGCCGCCATCCCGGCGGTGAAGTACTGCGTGAAGCTGATCCCGGGGGCGACGTCGTCGCCGAAGACGGAGCCGAAGATGAACAGGAAGATCACCGGGAACGCCAGGTTGAAGATGACGGCGTCGCGCTGGCGCAGCGTGGAGCGCAGCTCCATCCGGGTGCGCGCCAGGCTGGTGCTCAGCAGGCTGGGCAGCCGTCCGGGCGCCGCGGGGGTGCTCGGCGCGGGGGCGCGCCCAGGGGTCGCCTCGGTCGTGGTGGTCGCACCGGTGGTCGGCGACGTGGTCATGCTTCCTCCAGCAGGCGCAGGTAGGTGTCCTCGAGCGTGGGGCGGGAGACGACCAGGCCCGGGGCCTCGCCGCCGAAGCGGTCCGCCAGCTGCGCGACCAGCGCGGTCGGCGTCGCGGTGAGCTCCTCGCGGACGCCGCCCGGTGCGCCGGCGTCCTGCCAGCGCACGAGGGCGGGCGCGCTGCCGCGGCCGGCGAGGTCGGACGGCGTCCCGGTGGCCACGATGCGCCCGCGGGAGATGACGGCGAGGGCGTCGGCGAGCACCTCCACCTCGTCCAGGTAGTGGGTGGTCAGCACGATGGTCGTGCCCTGCGCGGCCAGGCGCTGGATGAGGCCCCAGAACGCCCGGCGGGCCTCGGGGTCGAAGCCGGTGGTGGGCTCGTCGAGGAAGAGCAGCTCGGGGTCGCCGACGATCCCGAGCGCGACGTCCAGGCGCCTCCGCCGCCCGCCGGACAGCGCGCGGGCGCGGGTCCTCGCGTCGTCGGCCAGGCCGACCTCCTCGATGACCTCCTCCGGCCGGCGCGGGGCGGGGTAGAAGCCCGCGAAGTGGCGCACGACCTCCGCGACGGTGAGCTCGGACAGGTCCTGGGTGGTCTGGGCGACGATGCCCAGGCGCGCGCGCCACTCCCGCGACGGGGCGGCCGGGTCGTGCCCGAGGACCTCGACCTCTCCGGCGGTGCGGGCGCGGTAGCCCTCCAGCACCTCCACGGTCGTGGACTTGCCGGCCCCGTTGGGGCCCAGCAGGGCGAACACCTGCCCGCGCGGCACGGTGAGGTCGATGCCGTCGACCGCGCGGCGCGCGCCGTAGTGCTTGTGCAGGCCGCGGACGCGGACCGCGGTGTCGCTCTCGCTGCTCATGGCACGACTGTGGCCCCTGGAGCGCCTCCGTGGACAGCACCGGACGGCGCACACCGGCCTCCACCGACCGGTGGAGGCCGTCGCGTCAGGGCAGGTCGTCGTCCGGGCCGGGCAGCGCCCCCTGGGCGCCGGGCGTCCGGACCGCCGCCGCGCCGACCCGCACGGCCGTGCGCACGGCCGCGACCAGGTCGTCCCCGGCGGCGAGCGCCGCGGCCAGGGCCCCGGCGAAGGCGTCGCCCGCGCCGGTCGTGTCCAGCACCTCCACCGCCGGGGCCGGCACCCGCACCGGCTCGGGGAGGTCGGCCAGCTCGCGGGAGGCCACCACGGCGCCGTCCCCGCCGAGGGTCACGACGGCGCTGCGCGCCCGCCCGGCGAGCGCGGCGGCGAGCTCCGCCGGGGAGGACGCCGGGCCGGCGTCGCCCAGCACCGCGCGGGCCTCGTGCTCGTTGACCACCAGCGGGTCGGCCAGGGCCAGGACGCCGGCCGGCAGGGGGAGCGGCGGGGCGAGGTTGAGCAGCACCCGGGTGCCCGCGGCCGCGGCGGTGCGGGCCGCGTGCGCGGTCGTCGCCGCGGGCACCTCGCCCTGCAGGACGCAGACGCGGGCCCCGGCCAGGACGCCGGCCGCGGCGTCCACGTCCTCCGGTGAGAGCGACGCGTTCGCCCCGGGCAGCACCACGATGGTGTTCTCCCCGGCGGCGTCCACGGTGATGACGGCCAGGCCGGTGGGGCCCTCCCGGCGGCTCACGCGCCCCAGGTCGACGCCGGCCGCCGCCAGCCCGGCGAGCGCCGTGGTGGCGGCGTCGTCGGTGCCGACCGCGGCGACCAGGGCGGTCGCGGCGCCGCGCCGGGTGGCGGCCAGGGCCTGGTTGGCGCCCTTGCCGCCGGCCAGCAGGTCGGGCCCGGTGCCCGCCACGGTCTGCCCGGGGGCAGGGTGGTGCTGCACCCGGGCGACCTGGTCGACGTTGACCGAGCCGACCACCACGACGTCCACCACCACGAGGTCTCCCGCTCAGGCCGGGACGTAGAAGTTGCGCTCCCAGCGGTGGCGGGCGAGGACCTCCAGCTGTTCGGGGCTCAGCGCCCGGCCGTCGCTGGTGGCCGCGTTGCGCTCGGCGTTGCGCACCGAGCGCATGCCGACGATCACCGTGGAGACGGCCTCCTGCGCCAGCACGAAGCGCAGCGCGACGTCCGGGAGCTGGTCGACGGTGATCCCCAGGTCGTCGACCAGGGCCTGCACGTGCTCGGCCACCTGCTGGCGGCGGTCGCCGCCGAAGTAGCCGTGGCGCCAGTCGCCGTCGGGGAACTCCGTCTCGGGGGTGATCGCCCCGGTCAGGGCGCCCTCGTCCAGCGCGACGCGCACGATGACGCCGACCCCGGCCTCCACGCACGCGGGGAACAGGACCTCGGCCGGCTCCTGGTGGAAGACGTTGTAGATGACCTGGACGGTGTCGACGACGCCGCTGCGGACGAGCTCGACGCCGTTCGCGGGCTGGTGGTCGTTGATCGAGACGCCGAAGGCGCCGATCTTGCCCTCCTGCTTGAGGGCCTGGACGGTCTCCAGCCAGTCCCCGCGCCCGACCCACTCGTCGCTCCAGACGTGGAACTGCAGCAGGTCGAAGGCCTCGAGCCCGGACTCGCGCAGGCTCGTCTCCAGGCTGGCGCGGATGTGCTCGCCGGGGAACGCCTCCGCGGGGTCGGTGCCCGAGGGGGCCGGCCACTGCTGGTCCTTCGGCGGCACCTTGGTCGCGACCCGGACGCCCTGCCCGCCGTGCTCGCGCAGGAAGCGGCCCACGATGCGCTCGCTCTCGCCGTACCCGCGGGCGGTGTCGATGAAGTCGACGCCGAGCTCGACGGCGCGGGCCAGCGCGCGCAGCGACTCGTCCTCCTCCGCGCCCAGCCACATCGACCCGCCGATGCCCCACGCGCCGTAGCCGATCTCCGAGACCGCCATGCCGGTCCTGCCCAGGTCCCTGTGCTCCATGGCCCCTGCCTACCCCACGGCGGCGGTGGTGGCGCGCCGGGTGCGGGTCAGCCAGAGCTCGAACACCAGCGTCCCCAGCGGCGGGATGCTGGCGGCCAGGGCCACCAGGGTCACCCACCAGCTCCAGCGCAGGACCCGCGAGACGACGAGCGCGGTGATCACGTAGAGCACGAAGGCCCCGCCGTGCAGGGGCCCGAACAGCTGGACGCCGGCCTCGGTGGTGTCGGTGACGTACTTGAACCACATGCCCACCAGCAGGCCGAGCCAGGTGAGGGCCTCGAGCACGGCGACGACGGCGAAGGCGCGACGGGCGAGGCGCTGTCGGTCATCGGTCATGCCCGGAGCCAACCACGCCAGCGCCCACCGCCTGGCCGCGCCGCGGGAGGGCCGTGCTCGACCTCACAGCGGCGCTGGACGGCCCCTAGGCTCGCAGGGTGCTGACCCGGGGGACGGCGCTCGGAGGCGGCGTGGAGCTCCCCGGGCTGGTGCTGGGCACGTCGGCGCTGGGGAACCTCTACCGCGCCTCCACCGACGCCGAGGCGCACCGGACCGTCGACGCCGCCTGGGATGCGGGGATCCGGGCCTTCGACACCGCGCCGCACTACGGGCTGGGCCTGGCCGAGCGGAGGCTCGGGCGAGCCCTGGCCGGTCGGCCGCGCGAGGAGCTGGTGCTGTCCACCAAGGTGGGGCGCCTGCTCGTGCCCCACCCGGCGGGCGCGGCCGAGCGCGACCCGCACGAGTTCGACGTGCCCGCCGACCTCCGCCGCGTGTGGGACTTCAGCCGGGACGGCGTGCTGCGCTCGCTGGAGGAGAGCCTGCAGCGGCTGGGCACGGACCACGTCGACATCGCCTTCGTCCACGACCCCGACGAGCACTGGGAGCAGGCGGCGGCGGAGGCGGTGCCGGCCCTGGTGGAGCTGCGCGACCAGGGCGTCGTGCGCGCCGTCGGCGCCGGGATGAACCAGTCCGCCATGCTCACCCGCTTCGTGCGCGAGAGCGACGTCGACCTCGTCATGTGCGCCGGGCGGTACACGCTGCTCGAGCAGGGCGCCCTGGACGACCTGCTGCCGGCAGCCCAGGAGCGGGGCGTTCCGGTGCTGGCCGCCGCCGTCTTCAACAGCGGCCTGCTCGCGCAGCCCGAGCCGGGGCCCGGCTCCACCTACGAGTACGCCGGTGCACCCCCGGGGGTGCTCGAGCGCGCCCGCCGCGTCGCGGCGGTCTGCCGCGAGCACGGCACGACGCTGCCGGCCGCGGCGCTCCAGCTGCCCCTGGCCCACCCCGCCGTGGCGAGCATCGTCGTGGGCGCGCGCAGCGCGGAGGAGGTGCAGGCCGACGTCGACCTGCTCGCCGCACCCGTGCCGGACGGGCTGTGGGACGACCTGCGCGCCCAGGGGCTGCTGCGCGCCGATGCTCCCACGCCCCAGGCGCGGCGCGCCTGAGGCGGCCGGCTCAGGCGCGGGCCCGGCGCACCAGCGCTCGCGCGCCCAGGAACGCCCCCGCGCCGGCGGCGACCCACGGGCCGGCGACCAGGACCGGGTCGATCCACTGGTGGTTCACGTCCGCGCGGCCCCGGCCGTAGCGCGAGGCGAGGCCGTGGCGCCGGCCCTCGCTGAGGATCCCGGTCTCGGTGACCGGGTTGTCGGGGTGCAGGGTGGCGAAGGAGCGGAGGTGGCTGCCGACGGCGTCGATGCGGTCGCCGGCGATGAGCAGCAGCCAGTGCGCCGCGCGGCCTTCGCCGTAGCGGGCGTAGGCGAGCCGTCGCACCGCGCCGGAGAGGCCGTGCAGCGGCGCGGAGGTGCCGAAGACCGGGGTGAGCATGCCGTGCTCGATGGAGCGCTCGCGCGGGTAGCGCTCGACCTGCCGCTCCGGGAAGTCCCAGTGGGCGCCGGTGGCTCCCGGGTCGAAGCGCTCCTGCGGGACCGCCGGTCGGTCCTTCGGGTCGAGGTCCGCGCCCCAGCCGGGGATCCGCGCGCGCAGCTGTTCGGGGGTCTCCGGCAGCGGCGGCTTGGCGGCGGTGTAGGTCATGGTCGGCCGGTCGGCCCCCTCGCTCATGCTGCGTCCTCCATGACGATGATCGGCTTGATGCAGTCGTCGAGCTTGGCCGAGAACATGTGGTAGCCCTCGGCGATGTGCTCCAGCGGGATCCGGTGGGTGACGATGTCGCTGGGCTTGAGGTAGCCGTTGCGGATGTGCTCGAAGAGGCGCGGCCACTGGCGCTTGACCGGCGTCTGGTTCATGTTCAGCGTCAGGCCCTTGTTCAGCGCGTCGCCGAACTTCACGGCGCTGAAGATCGGCCCGTAGGCGCCCACCACCGAGATCGTCGCGCCCTTGCGCACGGAGTCGATCGCCCAGTTCAGCGCCACCGGGGAGCCGCCCTGGAGCTTGAGCTTGGCCGAGGTGACGTGCTGCAGGAAGTTGCCGTCGGCCTCGGCGCCCACGGCGTCGATCGCGACGTCGGCCCCCAGGTGGCCGGTGATCCGCTTCATGTGGACGACGACGTCGTCGTGCTCGGTGAAGTTGATGGTCTCGGCGTGGGCGAAGGTGCGCGCCTTCTCCAGGCGGTAGTCGAGGTGGTCGACGACGATGACCCGGCCGGCGCCCATGAGCCACGCCGACTTCGCCGCGTACAGGCCCACCGGGCCGGCGCCGAAGACCACCACGACGTCGCCCTCGACGATGTCGCCGAGCTGGGCGCCGAAGTAGCCCGTGGCGAGGGCGTCGGTGAGCAGGACGGCGTCGTCGTCGTCCATCCAGTCCGGGATGAGCGCGGGGCCGACGTCGGCGAAGGGCACCCGGACGAACTCGGCCTGCCCGCCGTCGTAGCCGCCGGTGGTGTGGGAGTAGCCGTAGATGCCGCCCACGGCGGTGGCGTTGGGGTTGACGTTGTGGCAGTTGGAGTACAGGCCGCGGGCGCAGTAGAAGCAGGAGCCGCAGTAGATGTTGAACGGCACCATGACGCGGTCGCCCCGCTTGAGCCGCTGCACCGAGGAGCCGACCTCCTCCACGACGCCGATGAACTCGTGGCCGAAGGTCGTGCCGACCCGGGTGTCGGGCATGAGCCCGTGGTAGAGGTGCAGGTCGGAGCCGCAGATGGCGGCGCGGGTCACCCGCACGATCGCGTCGTTGGGGTGCTCGACCGTCGGGACGTCCTTCTCCTCCACCCGCACCTTGTACGGACCCCGGTAGACCATCGCGCGCACGGCTGCTCCCTCGGCTCGGACTGGTGGCCAGTCTCCCGCCGACCGCGGACGGGGCAACCGGAGCGCCCCGTGCCAGACTCCTCGGGTGCGGCTGAGCGAGTTCTGGGCGCTGGCGGACGAGGTGTTCGGCGCGGCCTACGCGCGCACCCTCACCGCCGGTCTCGTCCTCGGGTCGCTCGGCGACCGCACCGCTGACGCCGCGCTCGCGGACGGCGTCCCGCCGCGCGAGGTGTGGACGGCCCTGTGCGACGACATGGACGTGCCCGAGGGTCGCCGCTGGGGCCAGCAGCGACCGCAGCGGCGCGGCCGTCCCGCCTGAGCCGGGCGCGCCGGGGTAGGGGGCGTCCATGAGCACTCCTGAGGTCCCCGCCGGCGGCGGTCCGGTCCTGCCCACCGACGCCGGCGCGCCCGTCGACAGCGGCCCCTCCACCGGTGAGGAGCAGCCCGCGCAGGACGGTGGCGCGCAGGACGGTGGCGCGCAGGGCGACGACGCGCCTGACGCCTGACGTCCGACACGCCGGGGCGCCCGGCCTCCGCGCTCGTGCCCGCCTCCCGGTGCATCGTGGGGGGTGAGCGGCCCGCCCGGGCCCGCCGGCCGTCGTCCACCGAGGGAGCCAGCGTGCTGCAGGACGCTCCCGCGGGTCGAGCGCGCCGCCTGGGTGGTCCCCAGCGAGGCGAGCACCAGCTGCGCGTGCAGGGCGGCGTCCCTGACGACGCCCGCGAGGGCCTGCGCCACGTCGTGCGGCTGCTCGACGGCGCAGCGGGGCTCACCCGGGCGCTGGACGCCGGCGTCCGCCTGCCCCGCTTCTGAGCCCAGGAGCCCGCGGGGGCGGCCGGCCTCCGGACCGGCCGCCCCCGCGGGCCCAGCGGCTCACTCGCCGCCGGGGTTGAGGGCCACCTCCACGGGGGCGAAGTCCGCGCCCCTCACGTCGACGCCGTCCTCCTCGAGCTCAGCGAGCGCGCGGTCGACGTACTCGCTGGTGTGGGCCTCCTCGTCGGGCTCGGCGGTGATCACCGTCTGCCCGTCGGCGTTCTTCGTGCTCATCGCGATCTCGACCGTGCGGTCCCACGCCTCCTCGTCGAAGGACCCCACCCCCTCCGGCGCCGGCCAGACGAGCTTGTTCACCTCGTTGACCTGCCACAGCTGGTGGCTCGCGCCGAGGGTGGAGCCGGCGGCCACGACGATGTCGCGGCAGCTCTCCGGCTCGTCGCGGCAGTAGGCCCAGCCCCTCAGCGAGGCCTTGATGAAGGCGACCGTCGTCTCCTGGTACTCCTCGTCGGAGGACAGGCGCTCGGTGTTGGCCCAGATCGCGTCCTGGAGCATGGCCGTGCCGACCTCGTTCCAGTCGAGGACGGTGAGGTCCTCGGGGGTGTACAGCTGCCCCGTGGCGGGGTTCGTGGCCTCGAGGATCTGCGCGTACTCGTTGTAGGTCATCGCCTGGGCGGCGTCGATGTCGCCGGCCAGGAAGGCGTTCATGTCGAACTGCTGCTGCACCAGCGTGACGTCGCTCGCGGGGTCCAGGCCCGCCTCGGTCATGGCCGCGAACAGCTCGAACTCGTTGCCGAAGCCCCAGTTGCCGACCGTCTTGCCCGCCAGGTCGACGGGGGAGGCGATCCCGGAGTCGGCGAAGGACACCTGCAGCGTCCCGGAGCGCTGGAAGACCTGCGCGACGTCGGTGATGCCCGCGCCCTGCTCGCGCGAGGCCAGGGCCTTGGGCACCCAGGCGATGGCGTAGTCCGCCCGCCCCTGCGCCAGCACCGTCTGGGGGACGATGTCGCTGCCGCCGTCGAGGATCTCGACGTCGAGCCCCTCCTCCTCGTAGAAGCCCTGGTCGGCGGCGGCGAGGTAGCCGGCGAACTGCGCCTGCTTGAACCACTGCAGCTGGAGCTTGACCGGCGTCAGGGCCGAGCCGCCCTCCTCGGTGGTGGCGGCCCCGGCGACGGACCCCCCGCCGTCGGCCGTGCCGCAGGCGGTGAGCAGGGCCAGGGCGCTGGCCGCGGCGGTGGCGACGAGCGCCGTGCGTCGGGTCGGTCTCATGGGTCCTCCGGGTGGTGGGGGCAGGTGGGGGATCGGCGGGGGGTCAGCGGACGACGGGAGCGCGCCGCCACGGCGTGGCGGCGCGCTCCAGGGCCAGGGCGGCGGCGTAGAAGAGCAGGCCCAGCGCGCAGGCCGCCGTGACGTACGCCCAGGCCCGCGGGTAGGCGCTGTTGGACGCCGCCGAGGTGATCCGGGAGCCCAGGCCGTCCTGCAGGCCGCCGAAGTACTCCGCGACGACGGCGGCGATCACCGAGGTGGACGCCGCCAGGCGCAGCCCGGTGAACACGTGCGGGAGGGCGCCGGGCAGCCGCACCACGCGCGTGGTGGCCCAGCCCCCCGCGGCGTAGCTGCGCATCAGCTCGGCGTGGACGGGGTCGACCTGCCGCAGCCCGCGCAGCGCGTTGACGAAGACCGGGAGGAAGACCACCAGGGTGACCACCAGGCGGCGGGGCAGGGAGCTGGTGGCGCCGAACATCGTCGCGAAGATCGGCGCGAGGGCGACGATCGGCATGGCGCCGCTCGCGGCCGCCAGCGGGGTGAGCACGTGGTCCAGCACCCGCACGCGCGCGGCGAGCGCCGCGGCCACCAGCGCCAGCAGCGACCCGGCGACCAGCCCCACCAGGGCGTTGGCCCCGCTCGCGCGGGCGGCCTCCAGCACCGGCGTCCACACCTGCGCCAGCGCGGCGACGATCGCCAGCGGGGAGGGCAGGACGTAGCTGGCCACCCGGCCGAGGACGACCAGGGCCTGCCAGGCCGCGAGGAACAGCACCGCGACGGCGAGCGGGGCCGCCAGGCGCCTCACGCGCTGGCCCCGGCGCGCACCGGGGCGCCGCGCAGCGCCTCGCGCACGTCGGTGACGCGGGCGAAGAACTCCGGGGCCTCGCGCACGTCCGTCCCGGTGCCCCGGGGCAGGTCGACGTCGACGACCGCCGCGATCCGGCCCGGGCGCGCCGACATCACCACGACGCGGTCGGAGAGGTAGACGGCCTCGGGGATGGAGTGGGTGACGAACAGGACGGTGGTCCCGGCCGCGGCGGCGATGCCCAGCAGCTCGTCCTGCAGGCGCTCGCGGGTCATCTCGTCCAGCGCCCCGAACGGCTCGTCCATGAGCAGCAGGGGCGGCGACTCGGCCAGCGCGCGCGCGATGGCCACCCGCTGCTGCATGCCGCCGGAGAGCTGGCTGGGCCGCGCGCCGGCGACGTCGCCCAGCCCCACGAGCTGCAGCAGCTCCAGGGCCCGCGCCCGGCGCTCGCGCCGGCCGACGCCGTGCAGCTCCAGGGGCAGCTCGACGTTGCGCGCGACCGTGCGCCACTCCAGCAGCCCCGCGGACTGGAACGCGATGCCGTAGTCCTGCTCGCGCCGGGCCGCCGCGGCGCTCCTGCCCCCGACCAGCACCTGGCCGCTGGTCGGGGTGATGAGGTCGGCGACCACCCGCAGCAGCGTCGACTTGCCGCACCCGGAGGGCCCGATCAGCGACACGAACCGCCCGCGCTCCACCGCGAGGTCCACGCCGTCCAGCGCCGTGACGGTGCCGCCGGCGGTCGCGAAGCGCTGGGTGAGCCCGCGCACCTCCACCATCGGGGTGGTGGCGCCCGGTCCGGCGGGACCGGGCGTCGCGGGGGCGGCGGTGCTGGGGCTCATGCGGGGCCTCCGGGGGTGGCGCGGGTGCGTCGCAGGGCGACGTCGGCGAGGGTGATGAGCGCGGCCACGAGCAGGCCCAGGGCGGCGGCGCCCCAGACGGCGGCGTGGACCCGGGCGGGGGAGCTGGTGGCCTGCTGGGCGTACTCGATGATCAGGCGGCCGATGCCGCCGCGGGTGCCGGTGGAGATCTCCGCGACGATCGCGCCGACGACGGCCTGCGCCGCGGCCAGGCGCAGCGCCGGCACGAGGAAGGGCAGCGACGCCGGCAGGCGCAGGCGCAGCAGCTGCTGGCGCCAGGACGCGGCGTAGCTGGCGAACAGCTCCTCGCACAGCGCCGAGGGGGCCTGCAGCCCTCGCAGCAGCCCGACGGCGACGGGGCAGAAGGCCAGGAAGGCGCTGATCACCACCACCGAGGCGGCCGGCGTCCAGGCCAGGGGGCCCACGGTGAGCACCCCGCCCCAGCCGGCGACCACCGGGGCGAGGGCGATGATCGGCACGGTCTGGCTCAGGACCACCCAGGGCAGCAGGCCGTCCTCGAGCAGGCGCAGCCGCTGCATGGCGACGGCCAGGGCGGCGCCGACCAGGGCGCCCACCGCCCACCCGGCCAGGGCCAGGCGCAGCGTCGTCCACGCCCCGGACAGCACCGCCTCGCCCACCGTGCGGGCGCCGGGCACGGCCACCTCGGGGTCGCCCAGGGTCGACAGCACGGTCCCCAGGTGCGGCATCGAGCGCTCGTCGGCCCGCGGCAGCAGGCGCACCCCGGCGATCCCGGCCCCGTCGGCCGGCCCGAAGGACGCGTACAGCTCCCACGCCGCCGCCAGGACCGCCACCGCCGCCAGCACGACGCCGGCCCGGCGCAGCGCCCCGGCCGCGGCCCCGCTCACGCGCTGGTCACCGCCGTCCGCCCGAGCGCCGCCGCCGCAGGCACGACGTGCTCGCCGTAGGCGTCCAGGGTCGCCTCCTTGGCGTCGTGCTGGAGGTAGAGCGCGAACTGGTCGACCCCGAGCTCGGCGAGCTCCTCCAGCCGCTCGAGCTGGGCCGCGGGCGGCCCCAGCAGGCAGAAGCGGTCGACGATCTCGTCGGGCACGAAGGTCGTGTGGCTGTTGCCCGCGCGCCCGTGCTCGGCGTAGTCGTAGCCGGTGCGCCCGGCGATGTAGTCGGTCAGCGCGCGCGGCACGCCGCCCTCGGAGCCGTAGCGGGTGACGATGTCGGCGACGTGGTTGCCGACCATGCCGCCGAACCAGCGGCACTGCTCGCGGGCGTGGGCCAGGCCTGACGCGCTCCCGTCGGTGACGTAGGCCGGCGCCGCGACGCAGAAGCGGATCGACGCCGGGTCGCGGCCGGCGTCCGCCGCGGCCGTGCGCACGCGCTCGATGGTCCAGGCGGCGATCGCTGGGTCGGCGAGCTGCAGGATGAACCCGTCGGCGACCTCGCCGGTGAGCGCGAGCGCCTTGGGCCCGTAGGCGGCCACCCAGACCTCCAGCTGCCCCGAGGTCACCCAGGGCAGCCGCACCGGCGACCCGCGGTGCTCGACCTCGCGGCCGTTGGCCAGCTCGCGGATGACGTGCACGGCGCCGCGCAGGTCCGCGAGCGTGGTGGGGCGCCCGTTGATGGTGCGCACCGCGGAGTCGCCGCGGCCGATGCCGCAGACCGTGCGGTCGCCGTGCATCTCGTTGAGGGTCGCGAACAGCGAGGCGAGCACCGTCCACTCCCGGGTGGCGGGGTTGGTGACCATCGGCCCGACCACGATCCGCTCGGTGGCCGCGAGCATGGCGCTGTAGATGACGAACGGCTCCTGCCACAGCACGTGGGAGTCGAAGGTCCAGGCGTGGGTGAAGCCCGCCTGCTCCGCGCGGGCGGTGAGCTCCACCACGCGGGAGGCGGGCGGGTCGGTCTGCAGCACGACGCCGATGTCCACGGGGGTCCTCTCTGGTCCGGTGCGGGTCAGCGCAGGTAGGTGGACAGGCCGCGGGGCACGTACCGGCCGTGGCCGGCGCGCCCGGAGAAGACGCCGCCGGAGAGCACGACCTCCCCGCGGGAGACGACGGTGTCCACGCCGCCGGAGACCTCGAAGCCCTCCCAGCCGGAGTGGTCGAGGTTCATGTGGTGCGTGGCGGCGCTGATGCGGGTCTTCTTCGCCGGGTCGTAGAGCACCAGGTCGGCGTCGGAGCCGGGGGCGATGACGCCCTTGCGCGGGTACATGCCGAACATCCGCGCCGGGGTGGTGGAGCAGGTCTCCACCCAGCGCTCCAGGGTGATCTGGCCGTCGGCGACGCCCTGGTAGACGAGGTCCATGCGGTGCTCCACGGTGCCGATGCCGTTGGGGATCCTGCGGAAGTCACCGCGGCCGAGCTCCTTCTGGTCCTTGTAGCAGAAGGGGCAGTGGTCGGTGGAGACGATCGCGAGGTCGTCGGTGCGCAGGCCCTTCCACAGGTCGGCGCCGTGGTGCTCGTGCTTGCTGCGCAGCGGCGGGGAGGCGACCCACTTGGCGCCCTCGAAGCCGTCGTCGCCGGGGGCCCCGAGCTGGTCCTCCAGGGTCAGGTACAGGTACTGGGGGCAGGTCTCGGCGAAGACGTTGCGCCCGGCGTCGCGCGCGCGGGCCACGGCCTCCAGCGCCTGGGAGGCCGACAGGTGCACGAAGTACACGGGGGTGGAGCCGGCGACCTCGGCCAGGGCGATCACCCGGTTCGTCGCCTCGCCCTCGAGCACCGGGGGGCGGGTCAGGCCGTGGTTGACCGGGCCCAGCTCCCCGCGGGCGGCCGCCTGCGCGGCGAGGACGTCGATCGCGATGCCGTTCTCGGCGTGCATCATGATCATCGCGCCGTTCTCGCGAGCCGTCTGCATCGCCCGCAGGACCTGGCCGTCGTCGCTGTAGAAGACGCCTGGGTAGGCGGTGAAGAGCTTGAAGCTGCTCACGCCCTCGGTGGCCACGAGGCGGTCCATCGCCCTCAGCGCCGTCTCGTCGACGCCGCCGAGGATCATGTGGAAGCCGTAGTCGACCGCGCACTGGCCGGCCGCCTTGGCGTGCCACGCGGCCAGCCCGGCCTCGACGTCCTCGCCGGTGCGCTGGACGGCGAAGTCGACGATCGTCGTCGTGCCGCCCCACGCGGCGGCCACCGTGCCGGTGGCGAAGGTGTCGGAGGCCTCGGTGCCGCCGAAGGGCAGCTGCATGTGGGTGTGGACGTCGATGCCGCCGGGCACCACGAGCTTCCCCGTGGCGTCCAGGACGCGGACGTCGGGACCGACGAGGGCGTCCGCGCCGCCGGGCACGTGCAGGGAGGCGATGCTCTCGCCGTCCACGAGCACGTCCGTCGGGACGGCCCCGGTCGTCGAGACGACCGTGCCGCCGCGGACGAGGAGGGTGCCCGCCATCAGGGCTGGACCAGGTCGCCGTAGGCGTCCGGGCGCCGGTCGCGGTAGAAGGCCCAGCGGTTGCGGACGGTGGTGATGAGGTCCATGTCCAGGTCGCGGACGACGAGCTCGGCCTCGTGGGCGGACGCGTACTCCCCGACCGGCTTGGCCTCCGGGTCGACGAAGAACGACGTGCCGTAGAAGTCGTCGTCGCCGAGGTCCTCGATGCCGACCCGGTTGATCCCGCCGACGAAGTACTCGTTGGCGACCGCGGCGGCCGTGCCCTCGATCTTCCACAGGTAGTTGCTCAGGCCGCGGGAGGTCGCGGAGGGGTTGAAGACGATCTCCGCGCCGTTGAGGCCGAGCGCGCGCCAGCCCTCGGGGAAGTGGCGGTCGTAGCAGATGTAGACGCCGACCCTCCCGACCGCGGTGTCGAAGACCGGGTAGCCGAGGTTGCCGGGGCGGAAGTAGAACTTCTCCCAGAAGCCGTCCACGTGGGGGATGTGGGTCTTGCGGTACTTGCCGAGGTAGGTGCCGTCGGCGTCGATCACCGCCGCGGTGTTGTAGAGGACGCCGGGCTGCTCCTGCTCGTAGACCGGCAGCACGATGACCATCCCGTGCTCCTTCGCGAGCGCCGCGAAGCGCTCGGTGGTCGGCCCGGGCACGCTCTCGGCGTACTCGTAGTACTTCGCGTCCTGCACCTGGCAGAAGTAGGGGCCGTAGAAGAGCTCCTGGAAGCAGATGACCTGCACGCCCTGCAGGGCGGCCTGGCGCACCTGCTCCTCGTGGGCCTTGATCATCGACTCCTTGTCGCCGGTCCACGGGGTCTGGACGAGGGCGGCGCGGACGGTGCGGGGCATCGGGCTCCTCCGGGGTGCGGCGTCCCCGCCGGTCGGCGGGAGGAGGGACAGCGAACGGCTCGCCGGGGTCGGTGGTGTTCCGCTCCTGTTGCCCCTGCGTGACGGTTGCCCCGGGCGCGCTGCCGCACCGGCTGCGCGGTTCCGCCCGTGCGGCGCTCGCGCGCCGGTCATCATGGGCCGTGCTCGAGGAGGTGCGATGACGACGATCGAGATGAGCCCGGTCCCCGCCCAGCGGGCCCCGCGGCGGCGGTGGGCCCTGCCCGCGCTGGCCGCGGCCCTGGTGCTGGTGCTGGCCGCGGCGACCTACCTGTACCTGGTGGCCGGCAGCTGGCAGGAGCGCGCCGAGCGCCTGGACGCCCAGCGCACCGACCTGTCCGCCCAGCTGGCGGACCTGCAGGCCCAGCACGCGGCCCTCACCGAGCAGGCCGCCGCCGTGGAGGCGGAGCTGGCCACCTCCAGCGCCCGGGTGCGCGAGCTGTCCGACGAGAAGGCCCAGGTGGCCGACCAGCGCGAGGCCAACGCCCAGGAGGCCGAGCGCAACTCCGACACCGCCCAGGCCGCGGCCGACGTCGCCGGTGCGATGGGGGTGTGCGCCTCGGCGCTGCAGGCGCTGCTGGACGTCGTCCTGTCCTCCCCGGACTACGACTACGCCGTCGCCCAGCGCAGCGCCAGCGGCGCCGACGCCGCCTGCGCCGCCGCCCAGGACCAGCAGCAGGCCTTCCTCGACTCCCTGGGGACCTGAGGTGGGCGCGTCCGCCCGGGCGGCCTCCGTGGCCGCCGCGCTGGCCACCGGCCTCCTGCTGGCCGGCTGCGCGGTCCCGCGCTTCGCCCCCGCCGACGACGGTCCCTCCGCCCCGGCGCTCCCGCAGGCGGGGACGGCCGGACCGGTCGAGGACGTGACGGGCGCCGCGCCGCCGGGCGAGGTCGCGGGGTTCGCCGCGGTCGAGCGCGCCGCGGTCCGGGTGCGGAACGTGCAGTGCGGCTCGGGCATCGCGACCGGCTCGGGCTTCGCCGTCGACGAGCACACCGTGATCACCAACCAGCACGTCGTGGACGGCGCCGAGACGATCCAGGTCAGCACCTACGACGGGCAGGAGCTCCAGGTGCGCACGGCGGGCATCAGCCGGGTGGCCGACCTGGCCGTGGTGCGCACCGTCAAGGAGCTGCCGGCCCACGTGCCGCTGGCGGCGGCCGACCCCGTCGCCGGTGACCCGGTGAGCGTGATCGGCTTCCCCTCGGGCGGGCCGATGACGACGTCGACCGGGCAGGTGCTGGCGCTGACCGACGACCCGCTGCAGTCCATGGACACCCCGGTGCTGGCCACCGACGCCCCGGTCGAGCACGGCAGCTCCGGCAGCGCGGTGCTGGACGCCGACGGGGAGGTGGTCGGCGTCGTCTACGCCGGTGCCACGCAGGCCCGGCAGTCGTTCGCGGTGCCGGTCACGGTGCTGGCGGCGCTGCTGGCCGAGGACGCCGTCGAGGACGAGCCGGCCTGCGGCTAGCCTGCGCCGGTGCTCCCCGCCGCCGACCGCGACGACGTCCTGATCGAGGCCCGCGGCCTGACGAAGACCTTCGGCTCCTTCACCGCCGTGGACGGCATCGACGTGGCCGTGCAGCGGGGGGAGTCCTTCGGCTTCCTGGGCCCCAACGGCGCAGGCAAGTCCTCCACCATGCGGATGGTCGGGTGCGTCTCCCCGCCCTCGGGCGGCTCGCTGCGGATCCTCGGCCTGGACCCGGTGACCGACGGGCCGGCGATCAGGGCCCGCCTGGGCGTGGTGCCGCAGAAGGACACCCTCGACGAGGAGCTGACCGTGGAGGAGAACATCCTCGTCTACGGCCGCTACTTCGGGCTGCCGCGCGACGTCGTCCGGCGCCGGGCCGCGGAGCTGCTCGACTTCGCCCAGCTGACCGAGCGCGCCGGTGACCGGGTCGAGCCCCTCTCCGGCGGCATGAAGCGCCGCCTGACCATCGCGCGCTCCCTGGTCAACCGCCCCGAGATCCTCCTGCTCGACGAGCCGACGACCGGGCTGGACCCGCAGGCCCGCCACGTGCTGTGGGACCGGCTGTTCCGGCTCAAGCGCGAGGGCACGACGCTGGTGCTGACCACGCACTACATGGACGAGGCCGAGCAGCTGTGCGACCGCCTCGTGGTGATGGACGGCGGGCGCATCGTGGCCGAGGGCTCCCCGCGCGGCCTCATCGAGCAGCACTCCAGCCGCGAGGTGCTGGAGCTGCGCTTCGACGCCGACGACCACGGGCCGCTCGCCGCGCAGGTCGCCGGGGTGGGAGACCGCGTGGAGGTGCTGCCCGACCGCCTGCTCGTCTACGCCGCCGACGGCGACGCGGCGGCCGACGCGGTGCTCGCCCGGGGGCTGCGGCCCCTGTCGACGCTGGTGCGGCGCTCGAGCCTGGAGGACGTCTTCCTGGCCCTGACCGGCCGCCAGCTGGTGGACTGAGTGCGCCGCGCCTGGCGGGTCACCGCCTACTGGCTCACCGCCTACCGCCGCACCTGGCGGGCCAGCGTCTTCAGCGACTTCCTGTCCCCGCTGCTCTTCCTGGCCGGGATGGGGTTCGGGCTCGGCTCGCTCGTGGACGCCGAGGGCGCGGGCGGCCTCGGCGGCGTCCCCTACGCGGCGTTCGTCGCCCCCGGCGTCCTGGCCGCCCAGGCGATGCAGACCGCGGTGGGGGAGACCACCTTCTCGGTGATGGGGGCGATCAAGTGGAACCGGCAGTACCACGCGATGCTCGCCGCGCCGCTGTCGGCGGGGGACGTCGTCCGCGGCCACCTGCTGTTCGTGCTGCTGCGCGTGACGGCGACCAGCGCGATCTTCCTCGTCGTGGCCGCCGCGCTGGGCGCGCTGCGCTCGCCGGCGGCCGTGCTGGCGCTGCCCGTGGCGGTGCTGACGGGCATGGCGTTCGCCGGTCCGGTCTTCGCCGTCGCGGCGCGCAGCGAGACCGACCAGCCGTTCAACCTGCTCTTCCGGTTCGTCGTCACGCCGCTGTTCCTGTTCTCGGGGACGTTCTTCCCGATCAGCCAGCTGCCGGAGGTGCTCCAGTGGGTCGCGCGGGCCACGCCGCTGTGGCACGGCGTGCAGGCCTGCCGGTCCCTGGCGCTGGGCACCGCCCAGGTGCTGCCGGTGCTCGGCCACGTGGCCTACCTGGTCGTCCTCGCCGCCGTCGGCGCCGTGCTGGCGCACCGGTCGCTGCGCGCGCGGGTGGTGGTCTGAGGTGAGCGCGCCCTCTGCTCCCACGGCCGCGTCGCGCCTGGCCCGCGCCCTGCCGCTGCCGGCCGGCGCCGGGATGGCCCGCATGCTCGTCGAGCGGAACCTGCGCGCCCTGCGCCACGGCTGGCTGACGGTCGTCAGCGGCTTCTTCGAGCCGGTCTTCTACCTGTTCAGCCTCGGCGTCGGCATCGGCGCCCTGCTGGGGCGCATCGACCTCGGCGACGGGCGCAGCGTGGAGTACGCCGTCTTCGTCGCGCCCGCGCTGCTGGCGTCGTCGGCGATGAACGGCGCGGTCTACGACTCCACGTTCAACATCTTCTTCAAGCTCAAGTACGCCAAGCTCTACGACTCCGTGCTGGCCACGCCGCTGGGGCCGCGCGACGTCGCCGTGGCCGAGATCAGCTGGGCCCTGCTGCGCGGGCAGGTCTACGCGGCGGCGTTCCTGCTCGTGGCCCTGGCCGCGGGGCTGGTGCAGTCGTGGTGGGCGCTGCTCGCCCTTCCGGCCGCCGGGCTGGTCGGGTTCGCGTTCGCGGCGGTCGGGATGGCCGCCACCACCTTCATGCGCGGCTGGACCGACTTCGACTACGTGCAGCTGGCGATCCTGCCGCTGTTCCTGTTCTCCGCGACCTTCTACCCGCTCTCCACCTACCCCGAGGCGGTGCAGTGGCTCGTGCGGGCCAGCCCGCTCTACCACGGCGTCGCGCTGTGCCGCGACCTGCTGCTGGGCTCGGTGGACGCCGGCCTGCTCGGCCACGTCGCCTACCTGCTGGTGATGGGCGCGCTGGGCTTCGTCGTGGCGGCCCGGCGCCTGGAGCGGCTGCTGCTGTCCTGACCGCGCCAGCTCCGGACCCTGCGGCCGATCATGGAGCAGACCGGGGTGTCAGGGGTGGATCACCCCCGGCTGCTCCATGATCGGCGGGCGGCTCACCCGGCGTCGAAGCGGTCCGGGTCGTCGCTGCCGCCGTCGGGGGCCGTGTCGGGGTCGATCACGGGGTTGGGCTCGTCGGTCGTGGGCTCGTCCTCGTGCGGGGCCTGGCTCATGCCTGCTCCTCTCGCGCGGTCCGCGGTGCGCGCCGCGCACCTGCGGGCGGACCGGTCGTGCCACCAGGTCACCACGCCGAGGCCCGTCCGGCATCCCCGGCGCGACGACCGGCGTCCCGGAGATCGAACACCTGTACGTCAGGAGGGCCTATGCTGGGGACAGGTCGGGGCGATCCGCTCGCGTCGTCCACAGGCGCCGAGATCCCGCCCCGGACTGTCGGTGGTGGCGCCTAGCGTCCTTCCCGACGACACCGATGCACCCGGGCTCCGGGTGCCGCCACCCGAGGTGAGACACATGGCCGCTCCGGCAGACCGCACCAAGTCCCTGGACATCGCGCTCGCGCAGATCGACAAGCAGTTCGGCAAGGGCTCGGTGATGCGCCTGGGCGACGAGGTCCGCGCCCCCATCGAGGTCATCCCGACCGGCTCCATCGCCCTCGACGTCGCGCTCGGCATCGGCGGGCTGCCCCGCGGCCGCGTGATCGAAATCTACGGCCCGGAGAGCTCGGGCAAGACCACCGTGGCCCTGCACGCGGTCGCCAGCGCCCAGCGCGCCGGCGGCATCGCGGCGTTCATCGACGCCGAGCACGCCCTCGACCCCTCCTACGCCGAGAAGCTGGGCGTCGACACCGACGCGCTGCTGGTCTCCCAGCCCGACACCGGTGAGCAGGCGCTGGAGATCGCCGACATGCTGATCCGCTCCGGCGCCCTCGACATCATCGTCATCGACTCCGTGGCGGCCCTGGTGCCGCGGGCGGAGATCGAGGGCGAGATGGGCGACAGCCACGTGGGCCTGCAGGCCCGCCTGATGTCCCAGGCGCTGCGCAAGATCACCGGTGCGCTGAGCAACTCCGGCACCACGGCGATCTTCATCAACCAGCTGCGCGAGAAGATCGGCGTGATGTTCGGCTCGCCGGAGACCACCACCGGCGGCAAGGCGCTGAAGTTCTACGCCTCCGTCCGCCTGGACGTCCGCCGCATCGAGACCCTCAAGGACGGCAACGAGCCCGTCGGCAACCGCACGCGGGTCAAGGTCGTCAAGAACAAGGTCTCCCCGCCGTTCAAGCAGGCCGAGTTCGACATCCTCTACGGCATCGGGATCTCCCGTGAGGGCGGCCTGATCGACATGGGCGTGGAGCAGGGCTTCGTGCGCAAGTCCGGCGCCTGGTACACGTACGACGGCGACCAGCTCGGCCAGGGCAAGGAGAACGCGCGCGCCTTCCTGCGCGACAACCCCGACCTCTCCGACGACCTGGAGAAGAAGATCAAGGAGAAGCTCGGCATCGGCCCGCGGGTCGACGCCCCGGCAGAGGTCCCGGCCGGGGCTCCCGTCGACTTCTGATGGCCGGCCGCCGCCGCTCGGGGGGGTCGCGCGCCGGTCGACCGGCGCCCGAGCCGCCCGAGCGCGAGGGCGAGGAGGCCCCGGACGGCGCGGTGCGCGACGCCGACCCGGTGGCCCTCGCACGCACCATCGCCCTGCGCCAGCTGACGGCCGCACCCCGCAGCCGAGCCGAGCTGGCGCAGGCGATGGCCCGGCGCGACGTGCCAGAGGAGGCCGCCGAGGCGGTCCTCGACCGCTTCACCGAGCTCAAGCTCGTCGACGACGCCGCCTACGCCGAGATGCTCGTCCGCTCCCGCCACACCACCCGGGGGCTGGCCCGCCGTGGCCTGGCGCACGAGCTGCGCGCCAAGGGCATCGAGGACGCCACCGCAGCGGCGGCGCTCGACCAGCTCGGCCCCGAGCAGGAGCTGGCCACCGCCCGGGCGCTGGTGGCCCGCAAGCTCGGCGGCACCGCGCGGCTGGAGCCCGAGGTCCGCCTGCGGCGCCTGGCGGGGATGCTCGCGCGCAAGGGCTACCCCCCGGGGCTCGCGCTGCGCGTGGTGAAGGACGCCCTGGCCGCCGAGGGCGCCGACCTGGCCGACCCCGACGACGGCGACGGCGACGGCCCACTCGACGAATGACCCGGCGCCTGCTGGCACTCGACCGGGCACCCCGACCGGCACCGCGCCGACCGTCCGGCCGTTCCCGGCAGCGCCTGGGCAGTCGACCTCGGTGCGGTGGTCAGAGGCTGAGCGCGGTGCGCACGAGGTCGGCGACGGCGCGGGAGTGGCTGTGCGGTGGCCAGGCGATGACCGTGGTCACCTCCGCGGCGTCCACGACGGGCACGGCCACCACGTCGTCACGCAGCTGGGAGCGGCCAGACTCGGGCACCACCACCAGGGTGCGCCCGAGGGAGACCAGCTGCAGGAGCTGGGTGTGGCTCTGCACCTCTGGCCCGGGGCCGTCGGGGTAGGTGCCGTCGGGCCGGGGCCAGCGGGGCGCGGGCAGGTCAGCGACGCCGGCGAGGTCGCTGAGGTGCAGGCGGTCGCGGGTGCTGAGGCCGTGGCCCGCCGGGAGGACGGCGACCTGGCCCTCCGTGGCGAGGTCCTCGGTGTCGAAGCCCGACGTGTCGTCGAAGGGGCGGTGGAGGATCGCCACGTCCGCCCGGCCGCTCCGCAACAGCCGTTCCTGCTCGCCGGGTCCGCAGAGCTCCACGTCGACGTGGAGCGCGCCGGGCTCGGCGGCGTAGGCGTGCAGCAGCTCCGCCAGCAGCTCGGTGGAGGCGCCGGCCTTCGTCGCCAGGACGACGCTGGGACGGCCGGCGGCAGCGAGGGCAGCCCGCCGGGCGCGGTGCTCGGCGGCCTCCACCGCGTCCAGGGCCGCGCGCCCCTCGTGCAGCAGCACCGCGCCGGCCTCGGTGAGGGCCACCGACCGGCTGGTGCGCTGCAGCAGCGCGGCACCGAGGCGACGCTCGAGCTGGCTGATGGCCCGGGACAGGGGTGGCTGGGCCATGCCGAGGCGCTGCGCCGCCCGGCCGAAGTGCAGCTCCTCGGCGACGGCGACGAAGTAGCGCAGCTCCCGAGTCTCCACCCCACCAGCGTACCGCCGCCGAGCGCCACCGATACCCGTGCGGTATGGCTGCTGACCCAGGTGGTGTTGGACGCCCCGCCGGGCCGGTCCGCACCATCGGAGCATGAGCGAGACGAAGACCGCCCTGGTCACCGGGGCGAACAAGGGCATCGGCTACGAGATCGCGGCGGGCCTCGGCGCGCTGGGCTGGAGCGTGGGGGTCGGCGCCCGCGACGAGAGTCGGCGGGAGGAGGCGGTGGCGCGGCTGCGCGACGGTGGCGTCGACGCCTTCGGCGTCCCGCTGGACGTCACTGACGACGACAGCGTCGCGGCAGCCGCTGCGCTGGTCGCCGAGCGCGCCGGACGCCTCGACGCGCTGGTCAACAACGCCGGCATCACCGGCGGCGGGCCGCAGCAGCCCAGCACCGTCGACCCGGACGTCATCCGCGCGGTGGTGGAGACCAACGTCATCGGCGTCGTGCGCGTCACCAACGCCCTGCTGCCGCTGCTGCGCCGCTCGAGCGCGCCGCGGATCGTCAACATGTCGAGCAGCGTCGGCTCGCTGACCCGCCAGTCCGGCCTCGGCGGGGATCTGACCACGGGACCGGTCGCCGTGGCCTACTCGCCCTCGAAGTCGTTCCTCAACGCGGTGACGCTGCAGTACGCGCGGGAGCTCGCGGGCACGAACATCCTCATCAACTGCGCCTGCCCGGGGTTCGTGGCCACCGACCTCAACGGCTTCCGCGGAGTGCGCACCCCCCAGGAGGGCGCGGCGACCGCCATCCGGCTGGCCACCCTGCCCGACGGCGGCCCCACCGGTGGGTTCTTCGAGGACGCCGGCGTCGTCCCCTGGTGAGCGGGCGCCGGGTCAGACGCGGGTGACGGCGTCCCCGGCGGGGGTGGCGGCCGGGGTGGCCGCCGTGGTGCGGGGGCCGGAGCGCCGCTCCACCCAGTGCGCCAGCCGGTCGAGCACCAGGCAGATCACGATGTAGATGAGCGCCACCACGACGTACATCTGCAGCGGGTTGTCCAGCACCGTGCGCATCTGGTTGGCCTCGCGCATGAGGTCGTTGACGCCGTTGAGGACGAACAGCGCCAGCGCCGTGTCCTTGAGGATCACGACCAGCTGGCTGATCAGCGCCGGCAGCATGGCGCGCAGCGCCTGGGGCAGCTGCACCAGGCGCATGGTCTGCGCGCGGGTCAGCCCGACCGCCAGCGCCGCCTCGACCTGGCCGCGGGGCAGTGCCACGACCCCGGCCCGGACGATCTCGCTGATGATCACGGAGTTGTAGGCGGTGAGGCCGATGACGAGGAACCAGAAGTCGTCGAGGTCGGCGCCCAGCGCCGGAAGCAGGGCGCTGACGTAGTAGATCGTCACGATCACGGGCAGCCCGCGCAGCAGCTCGATCACCCCGACGACCGGCAGGCGCCCGTAGCGACCCAGGGCCAGGCGCGTGGTGGTCAGCAGCACCCCGATGACCACCGAGGCGACCATCGCGGCGGCCGCGGCCCTCAGCGTCACCGACAGCCCGGAGCCGATCCGCTCCCAGACCAGCGGGAACTCCTCGCTGCCGGGGTCGACCAGCGGCGCCCACAGCTCGGCGTCGAACTGCCCGCGCTCGGCGAAGCGCAGGAGCACCGCCACGACCCCGGCGGCGAGCAGTGCTAGGGCGACCACCGTGGCGATCGCGGTGCGCCGGCGGGTTCGCGGGCCGGGGGCGTCGAAGAGCACCGAGGTGCCGCGCGCGCTCACCGGGCCACCGCCAGGCGCCGCTCGGCCAGGGCGAGGCCCGCGGCGGCGGTGAGGGTGATCACCAGGTAGCCGATCGCCATGCCGGTCAGCACCGGCAGCAGCGGGTACCCCTGGGCGGAGGTCAGCCGCTTGGTGACGGCGAACAGGTCGCCGCCCACGCCGAAGCCGCCGACGACGGCGGAGTTCTTGATCATCGCGATCTGGACGTTGCCCAGCGGCGGCACGACCGAGCGCACGGCCTGGGGGAGCACCACGAGGGTGAGGGTCTGGGTGAAGCCCAGACCGATCGCCCGGGCGGCCTCGGCCTGGCCGGGCGCCACGGCGTTGATGCCGGCGCGCTCGGCCTCGCACACGAACGCCGCCGTGTAGACGACGAGGCCGGCGACCCCGAAGACGTAGTAGCTGGCGTTGACGCCCAGGGTCGGGATGCCGAACGCGAAGAAGGAGAGCACGACCGCGAGGGGGGTGTTGCGCACCACCGTGACGTAGGTGGCGCCGAAGCCGCGCAGCACGGGCACCGGGCAGACCCGGCACACCGCGACCACCGTGCCCAGCACGAGCGAGCCGACCGCGCCCCACAGGGCGATGCCCAGCGAGCGCAGGAAGCCGCTCCAGAACAGGTCGAGGTTGTCCAGCACGGGGTCCACGCGGGTCACCTCCCGGGGTCGTCGTTCAGGGCAGGGGCAGGGCCGGGCGCCGCACCGGGGTGCGGCGCCCGGCGGGCGCAGGGGTCAGGCGCAGGCGGCGGGCTCGGGCAGGTCGGGCAGCTCGGTGCCCTCGTACTGCCCGGCCGTGGCGTTCCAGGACTCCTCGTAGTAGCCCTCCTCGGCGGCCGAGGCGAGGGCGTCGTTGACGAACTCGCACATGGCGACGTCGCCCTTGGTGATGCCGATGCCGTAGGGCTCCTCGGTGAACTGCTCGCCGACGAGCTTGAACTCGCCCTCGTTCTCCGCGACGTAGCCGGTGAGGATGACGTTGTCGGTGGTCAGCGCCTGGGCCTGGCCGGTCTGCATGGCCGAGACGCACTCGTCGTAGCCGGCGAAGAGCACGAGCTGGTCGGGGGAGGCCAGGTACTGGCGGATGTTCTCCGCCGGGGTGGAGCCCTCCACCGAGCAGATCTTCACGTCCGGGTTGGCCGCGAGGTCCTCGGGGCCGGAGATCCGGTCCTCGTCGGCGCCGACCATGATCTGCTGGCCCGCGACGTAGTACGGGCCGGCGAAGGTGATGCGCTCCTTGCGCTTGTCGTTGATCGTGTAGGTGGCCACGACCAGGTCGACGTCGCCGTTGACGATGAGGTCCTCGCGCTGGGCGCTGGGGGCCTCCACCCACGTGATGCCGTCGGCCTCGATGCCGAGCTGGGCGGCGATGTACTCGGCGACGTCGACGTCGAAGCCCTCCGGGTCACCGGACAGGCCCCGCAGGCCGAAGCCGGGTTGGTCGAACTTCGTGCCGATGGTGATGGTGCCCCGGTCGGCGATCTCCGCCATGGTCGTGCCGGCGTCGAACTCGGGGGCCTCCGAGGCGCTGGGAGCAGCGGGGGCCTCGCCGCCCTCGTCGCTGCTGCCGCCGCCGCAGGCGGTCAACAGCAGGGCGGCCACGGCTGCGCCGGCCAGGGCGCTGGTGCGCGGGTTCCTCATGGGGGGTCCTCCGTCGGTCAGTGGGTCAGGATCTTGGACAGGAAGTCGCGGGCGCGGGCGGAGCGCGGAGCGGTGAAGAACTCCTCCGGGGCGGCCACCTCGGCGATCTCGCCGTCGGCCATGAACACGACGCGGTCGGCGGCCCGGCGGGCGAAGCCCATCTCGTGGGTGACCACGACCATGGTCATCCCGCTGGCGGCCAGGTCGACCATCACCTCGAGGACCTCGTTGATCATCTCGGGGTCCAGGGCGGAGGTCGGCTCGTCGAAGAGCATCACCTTGGGGTCCATGGCCAGGGCCCGGGCGATCGCGACGCGCTGCTGCTGGCCGCCGGACAGCTGTGCCGGCAGCTTGTCGGCCTGGTCACCCACGCCCACCCGCTCCAGCAGCTCGCGCCCCCGCCGCTCGGCGTCCGCCCGCGCCTGCCCCCGGGCCCGGATCGGACCGAGGGTGACGTTCTGCAGGACGGTGAGGTGGGCGAACAGGTTGAAGGACTGGAAGACCATGCCGACGTCGGCGCGCAGGCGCGCGAGCTCCTTGCCCTCCGCCGGCAGCGGGGCGCCGTCGACGGTGATGGTGCCGCCCTCGATCGTCTCGAGCCGGTTGATCGTGCGGCACAGCGTGGACTTGCCCGAGCCGGAGGGCCCGATGACGACGACGACCTCGCCGCGGTGCACGGTGAGGTCGATGTCCTTGAGCACGTGCAGGGCGCCGAAGTGCTTGTCGACGCCGTCCAGGACCACCAGGGGAGGCGCCGCGGCGTCGCGGGCGGTCGGAGCGGTCATCCCCGCAAGGTAGCGGTCGGGCAAAGGCCTGGTCACGGACCGGAGCACCCGTCCTGCGCGACGTGATCACATCGAGACGTGCCGCCCCCGGAGCAGCACTCCTGCGCCGGGTCGCGGGAGGGGCCTGGCTCAGCGCCGCGGCGTGCGGGCGTCGCCGGGCAGGCCGAAGCGGGTGCGGACGCCGGGGGAGAAGGCCACGTGGTCCGGCGCCCGGCCCGCGAGCTCGGGGAAGCCGGCCGCGGCGACGAGGTCGTCCTCCAGGGCGAGCACGCGCGCGGAGTGCAGCGGCCACGTCTCGTGCTCGTTGGGCACGTACCAGGTGCGCCCGGCGTGCGCCTCGTGCAGGCCCCAGCGCGCGGTGAGGAAGGTGGCCAGCCGCTCCTCCGCCGGCGGCAGCAGGTCGCCGACCTCGACGACGACGCGGCTGCGGACGCCGGCGCGGGCGCCCCGCCCGCGGGTGGCGTAGGCGAGCTGCCGGCCCGGCACGTCCGCGCCGGGGCCCGTCGGGAAGGGCCGGTCGTCGAAGGCCATCCGCGCCCACCGGTAGGGCAGCCCGAAGGAGGCGCGGGCGCCGAGCACCACGGCCAGGCGCGAGGCCTCCAGCGTCCGGAAGACGATGCCGCGGCGCCCGGTGCCGTCGACGCTGTACAGGCGCACGTTGGTCTCCAGGAACGTGCCGGCCCACGGGACGCCCGGCCCCCGGCCGATGCCCGCGCCGACCATCCGGAACGGGATCAGCCCGACGTACGTGACGCCGTCCAGGGTGTCCGGGCGCACGCCCGGCGGCATGAGCGGCGCGACGCGCTCGGGGTCGAGCGCCCAGTGCAGGAGGGTCAGGTCGCGCCAGGCCTGGCCCATCATGATCGGCCCGCGCAGGGCGGGGGCGGACGGATCGACCGGCTCGGGGGTGCTCACGGCGACCTATCCTTCCTGGGTGGTACAGACCCGCACCTACGCCGTGCGCACCTACGGCTGCCAGATGAACGCCCACGACTCCGAGCGCATGGCCGGCCTGCTCGAGGACGCCGGCTACGCCCGCGCCGACGAGGAGGCCGCGAAGGCCGGCGAGGCCGACGTCGTGGTGTTCAACACCTGCGCGGTGCGCGAGAACGCCGACAACCGCCTCTACGGCAACCTCGGCCACCTGGCCTCGGTCAAGGCCCGCCGTCCGGGCATGCAGATCGCCGTCGGCGGCTGCCTGGCCCAGAAGGACCGCGACACCATCGTCGCGAAGGCCCCCTGGGTCGACGTCGTCTTCGGCACCCACAACGTCGGGGCGCTGCCCGCGCTGCTCGACCGCGCCCGCCACAACGGCGAGGCGCAGCTGGAGATCCTGGAGTCCCTGGACGTCTTCCCCTCCACGCTGCCGGCCGCGCGCGAGTCCGCCGCGTCGGGCTGGGTCTCCATCGCCGTGGGCTGCAACAACACCTGCACGTTCTGCATCGTCCCGGCGCTGCGCGGCAAGGAGCGCGACCGGCGCCCCGGCGACGTGCTCGCCGAGGTCGAGGCCCTCGTCGCCGACGGTGTCGTCGAGGTGACGCTGCTGGGCCAGAACGTCAACACCTACGGCGTCGAGCTCGGCGACCGCGGCGCGTTCGCCAAGCTGCTGCGCGCCTGCGGCGGCATCGACGGCCTGGAGCGCGTGCGCTTCACGAGCCCGCACCCGGCGTCCTTCACCGACGACGTCATCGAGGCGATGGCGACCACGCCGAACGTCATGCCGCAGCTGCACATGCCGCTGCAGTCCGGCTCGGACCGCGTGCTGCGCGCGATGCGCCGCTCCTACCGCTCCGAGCGCTTCCTCGGCATCCTCGACCGGGTGCGCGCGGCCATCCCCGACGCCGCGATCAGCACCGACATCATCGTCGGCTTCCCGGGCGAGACCGAGGAGGACTTCGCCGAGACCCTGCGCGTGGTCGAGGCCTCGCGCTTCGCCTCGGCGTTCACCTTCCAGTACTCCCCGCGCCCCGGGACGCCGGCCGCGACCATGGACGAGCAGGTGCCGAAGGCCGTGGTCCAGGAGCGCTACGAGCGGCTCGTCGCGCTGCAGGAGCGGATCTCCGCGGCGGAGGCGCAGACGCAGGTCGGGCGCGTGGTCGAGGTGCTCGTCGCCGACGGCGAGGGGCGCAAGGACGGCGCGACCGCCCGCGTGTCCGGCCGGGCGCGCGACAACCGGCTCGTGCACGTGGGCCTGCCCCTGGGCACCGAGGCCGCCGACCTGCCGCGCCCGGGCGACGTGGTCGAGGTGGCCGTCACCTACGCCGCGCCGCACCACCTGGTCGCCGACACCGTGCGCTCCGGCGTGCGCGCGGGGGTGCCCGGCGAGGTCCCCTCCTCCGCGCTGCCCCCGCTGCCGCACCGCCTGCGCCGCACCCGCGCGGGCGACGCGTGGGACCGCCGCCAGGCCGCCTCGTGCGGCGTGCCGGCGCAGGGCGGCGCGAGCAGCGCCGGCGCCCGCGTCCCGGTCTCGCTCGGCCTGCCGTCCCTGCGCGGCTGAGGGTGGGGCCCGGGGCGGGCGCCGGAGCAGGTCCAGGACCGGGTCAGGCGGGCCGGGGCAGGACGGCGACCGCGAGGAGGGCGACGTCGTCCTCGACGCCGTCGGGGAGCTGGGCGAGCAGCGCGTCGCACATCTCCTCCAGCGGCAGGTGCGCCAGGCGCGAGACGGCGTCCGCGAGCCACTCCAGCCCGCGGTCCAGCGACGTGCCGCGGCGCTCGACCAGGCCGTCGGTGTACAGCAGCAGCCGGCAGCCCGCCTCCAGGACCCGCGCGTGGTCGCTGCGGTCGGTGCCCGCGTCGATGCCCAGGAGGAGGTCGGCGTCGCTGGACAGGACCTCCACGGCGGCGCGCCCGTCGCCCGTGCCGGCCGAGCCCGCGGGACCGACCAGCAGCGGCGGGGGGTGCCCGGCGTTGGACCACACGAGCCGGTGCGTCCCGCGCGCGGCGCCGGGCACCGCCTCCACGTGCGCGAGCACGGCGGTGGCCATGGCGGGCACCTGCAGGTCGCGCACCGCGCGGTCCAGCGCGCTGAGCACCTCCGCGGGCGGCTCGCCGATCGCGTAGGCGATGCCCCGCAGCAGGTTGCGCAGCTGCCCCATCACCGCGGCCGCCTCCCGGTCGTGCCCGGTGACGTCGCCGATCACCAGGCTGGTGACGCCGCCCGCGGTGGTGAAGGCGTCGTACCAGTCGCCGCCCACCTGCGCGTGGTGGGCCGCGGGGGAGTAGCGCGCCACCACCTGCAGGCCGGGCAGGTGCGGGGGGTCGGTGAGCAGCGACCGCTGCAGGGTCTCCGACATCGTCGCCACCGCGGCGGCGGCGGCCCGCTCGGCTTCGGCGGCGCGCACCCGCTCCAGGGCCTGCGCCGCCAGGGCCGCGAAGGTCGAGACCAGCTCGCGCTCGGCGTCGCGCCAGAGGTGGGAGCGGGCGAAGGTCAGCGTCAGCGCTCCCAGGAGCGCGCTCCCCGCGGTCAGCGGCACGGCGGCGGAGGCCTCGGTCCCGCCGCGCGCGTACAGGTCCTCCGCCTCGGGGAACAGGTCGGTGGCGGCGGCGCGGTCGGGCAGGAAGTACGCGGTGCCGGTGGTCGCGGCGTGGACGCCGGGCAGGGGGAAGTCCGCCGGCAGCAGGGCGACCTCCGCGCGCAGCTGCGCGGTGTAGTCGCCGCTGATCAGCGTGCGGACCTCGCCGCCGCCGGGCATGGCGAGGACGAGGGCGGCGCCCTTGGCGCCCAGGAGCGCGACGCCACGGCTGGCCACGACCTCCAGCACCTCGCCCTCGGTGACGGCGTCGCCGAGGGCCTGGGCGACGCCGACCAGGCTCGCCATCCGCTCGGCGTCCTCGGCGCGCTCGTGCGCGGCCCGGCGCGGCTGGGTGACGTCGGCGTTGGTGCCGATGACGCGCACGGCGGCCCCGGTGGCGTCCACCAGCGCCTGCCCGCGCGCGTAGACCCAGCGGTGGGAGCCGTCGGGCCAGACGACGCGGAACTCCACGTCGACCGGGCCCAGCGCCTCGATCGCCCCGCCGAGGGCGGCGTTCACCCGGGGGAGGTCCTCGGGGTGGATGGCGCGCTCGATGTCGGCGACCTTCCCGGTGAGCTCGACGCCCTCCAGGCCGTACATCGCGATGCTGCGCGCGTCCCACACCAGGTCGTCGGTGCGCAGGTCCCAGTCCCACAGGCCCAGCTGCGCGGCCTCCAGCGCCACCGCCAGGCGGGCGCGGGTCAGCTCGCGCTCGCGGGCGGCCGCCCCCTCCTCAGCACCGGTCACGACGTCCCCCACGGCACCAGTATGGGCGAGTCGCCCGGGCGCGGCGGGGTAGGAGGCAGGGGCAGCCCGGGACCAGCCCGGCGGCACCTGCAGGAGAACCCCCGTGAGCACCAGCACCGCTGAGCACCTCGGTCTCGTCATCGACGGCGACGTCGTCCAGACGCCCGAGTCCAGCGCGGTCCACGACCCGGCCGCCCCCGCCGAGGTGGTGGGCTTCGCCGCCTCGGCCACCGTCGAGCAGTCCACCGCCGCGGTCGAGGCCGCGCACCGCGCCTGGAGGAGCTGGAGCGCCGTCCCGCCGCGCGAGCGCGCCGACCGCCTGCTCACCGCGCTGGAGGCGCTGGACACCGACGTCGAGGGTCGCGCGGAGGTCCTCGTGCGCGAGAACGGCAAGCCGCTCGCCGAGGCCCAGGTCGAGCTGGCCGTCTTCGTGCGCCGCTGCCAGTACGCGGCGACCCTCGCCCCGCAGCTGGAGGAGGTGCGGCACCTGCCCGCGCCGCCGTTCCGCTCCGAGGTGCACCTGATGCCGATGGGCGTCGTGACGATCATCGTCCCGTACAACTGGCCGCTGGCGATCCTCGCCGCGAGCCTTCCCTACGCCCTGGTCGCCGGCTGCACCACGATCGTCAAGCCGCCGCCGACGACCCCCCTGTCGGTCGTGCGCACCCTGCAGCTGCTGGCCGCGGGGCTGCCGGACGGCGTGCTCAACGTCGTCACCGGCTCCAACGAGGCCGTGGCGCCGCTGATCAGCCACCCGCTCGTGCGCCGCGTGGTCTTCACCGGCAGCACCGGCGCCGGCCGCATGATCATGAAGGAGGCCGCGGACAACATCACCCGGGTCACCCTCGAGCTGGGCGGCAACGACCCGGCGATCCTGCTGGAGGACGTCGAGCTGGACGCCGACACCGTCGGCCGCCTGGTGCGCGACTCCTTCACCACCTCCGGCCAGGTGTGCATGGGCATCAAGCGCGTCTACGTGCACGAGTCGCGCTACGACGAGGTCGTGGAGGCCATGACCGGCCAGCTCGCCGAGGCCCGCGTGGGCCACGGGCTGGACCCGGCCACGACCATGGGGCCGCTGAACAGCCAGCGCCAGCGCGACTTCGTCGCCGAGCTCGTGGCCGACGCGCAGTCGCACGGCTACGAGGCGCGGGCGCTGGGCACGATCGCCGAGGAGTCCGTGGCCGCGGGCGGCTGGTTCCACCGGCCGACCCTGGTCCTCGACCCCGACCCCGGCGCGCGCATCGTGCGGGAGGAGCAGTTCGGCCCCGCCCTGCCGATCCTGCGCTACACCGACCTGGACCAGGTCATCGACTCCGTGAACGAGGACTGGTCGGGCCTGTGCTCCTCGGTGTGGACCGCGGACCTGGACCGCGCCGCGCAGGTCGCCTCGCGGCTGCGCACGGGCACCACCTGGGTCAACGACGCCAACGCCATCGCCCAGGACGACCGGGCGCCCTTCGGCGGCTTCCGCCAGAGCGGCATGGGCCGCGAGCTGAGCACCGAGGGGCTGCTGGAGTTCACCGAGCCCCACACCATCACCTACCGCGCCTGACGCCCGGGGCGGGTGCGGGCGACCGGGCCACTTCGGCTCGCCCGCACCCGCCGCCGCGCAGCGCGACGTAGCCTCCACCGACGCGCCGGCGACGGGCCGGCGCGCTGGACGGCGGGAGCGCTGCGTGGACCTGGCGACGGTGACCGAGCTCAGCGCTGCCACCGGCCCCGCCCAGTTCCGCGACGGCGACGCCTACCTCGCGGGCGGCACGTGGCTGTTCTCCGAGCCGCAGCCGGGCCTGCGGCGCCTGCTCGACCTCACCGCGCTGGGCTGGCCCGACCTGGCCGAGGACGCCACCGGGCTGGCCGTGGCCGCCACCTGCACGATCGGCCGGCTGCGGGAGTGGGGGCGCACCGCGCCCCACCGCGCCGCGCCGCTGGTGGGCGCGAGCTGCGACGCCTTCCTGGCCGGCTGGAAGGTGCAGGCCGTCGCCACGGTCGGCGGCAACCTCGTCCACGCCCTCCCCGCGGCGCCGGTGGTGTCGCTGGTCGCGGCGCTGGACGGCGTCGCGACCCTGTGGGCACCGGACGGCGGGGTCCGCGCGCTGCCGGTCACCGAGCTCGTCACCGGCGACGGCACCACGGCGCTGGCGCCGGGTGAGCTGCTGCGCGCGGTGCACCTGCCGGCGTCCTCGCTGGCGGCCCGCACCGCGCTGCGCCGGCACTCCCTGGCCCGCCTCGGCCGCTCCGGCTCCCTCGTCGTCGCCCGCGCCGACCCCGACGGCTCCCTCGTGCTGACCCTGACCGCCGCCACCCGCCGACCGGTGCAGCTGCGCTGGGCCAGCGCCGCGCACGCCCGGGGCGGCGCCGGAGCGGCCGCCGCGCTGGACGCCGCCGTGCCCGCCCACCTGTGGCACGACGACGTCCACGGCTCCCCGGCGTGGCGCCGGGCGATGGCCCTGGCCGCCGCCGCCGAGGTCGTCGACGAGCTCGCCCGGCCGGAGGCGGCGGCGTGAGCGAGCCGGTGGTCGTCAACGGCCGCGCGCACGAGGCCGAGCCGCGACCGGGCCAGTGCCTGCGCACCTACCTGCGCGAGCAGGGCTGGTCGGGGGTGAAGAAGGGCTGCGACACCGGCGACTGCGGCGCCTGCACCGTCCACGTGGACGGCCAGGCCCTGCACAGCTGCCTCTACCCGGCCGTGCGGGCGAAGGGACGGGAGGTCACCACGGTCGAGGGCCTCGCGCCCGACGGCGAGCTGCACCCCGTGCAGTGCGCCTTCGTGGCGGCGCAGGGCTTCCAGTGCGGCTTCTGCACCGCCGGCATGGTGATGACCGCTGCCGCCCTGGAGCAGGTGCCGGGGCCGCGCGGTGAGGAGCTGCGCGCCGACCCCGCCCGCGCGTTCAAGGGCAACCTGTGCCGCTGCACCGGGTACCGCTCGATCGCCGACGCGGTGGCCGGGGTGCGCACCGTCGCCGCCCCCGCCGCCGGCGCGGCGGCCGGCACGAGCACCCCGGCGCCGGCCGGCCCCGCCGTGGTCACCGGCGCCGCCGAGTTCACCCTCGACGGCCCGCCCCCGCCCGGGCTGCTGCACCTGAAGCTCGCGCGCTCCCCGCACCCCAGCGCCCGGGTGCTGGGCGTGGACGCCACCGCGGCGCTGGCCGTGCCGGGCGTCGTGCGCGTGCTCACCGCCGCCGACGACCCCGGCGTCGCCTTCTCCACCGCGCGCCACGACAGCGCCCGCGACGACCCCGACGACACCCTCGTGCTGGACCGCGTCGTCCGCTTCGCCGGCCAGCGGGTGGCCGCCGTGGTGGCCGAGACCGAGGCCGCCGCCGAGGCCGGCGTCGCGGCGCTGGGCGTCGACTACGAGGTGCTGCCCGCGGTCTTCGACCCGGAGGAGGCGATGGCCCCCGGCGCGCCCGCCGTCCACGGGGACAAGGACGCCGCGACGGCCCGCATCTCCCGGCCCGCCGACAACGTCGCGGCCGAGGTGCACGGCCACCTCGGCGACGTCGAGGCGGGCCTGGCCGCGGCCGACGTCGTCCGCACCGCCACGTACCGCACCCAGCGGGTCGCCCACGCGGCCCTGGAGACCCACGCCGCCACCGGCTGGCTCGACGAGGACGGGCGCCTGGTGGTGCGCTCGTCGACCCAGACCCCGTTCCTCACCCGCGACGCCCTGGCGACCGTGCTCGGCCTGCCCCGCGAGCGCGTGCGGGTGCTCGCCGGGCGCGTGGGCGGCGGCTTCGGCGGCAAGCAGGAGATGCTCGTCGAGGACGTCGTGGCCCTGGCGGTGCTCGCCACCGGCCGCCCCGTGCGCCTGGAGCTCACGCGCGCCGAGCAGTTCTCCGCCACCACCACCCGGCACCCGATGACCATCACGACCACCGTCGGCGCGCGCGCGGACGGCACCCTCACCGCGATCCGGCTGCGGGTGGTCTCCGACACCGGCGCCTACGGCAACCACGCGCCCGGCGTCCTCTTCCACGGCTGCGGGGAGTCCCTCGGCGTCTACCGGTGCGCGGCCAAGCAGGTCGACGGGTACGCCGTCTACACGAACACCGTGCCCTCCGGCGCCTTCCGCGGGTACGGCCTGAGCCAGGTGACCTTCGCCGTGGAGTCCGCGCTCGACGAGGTCGCCCGCGCCCTGGGGATCGACCCCTACGACTTCCGCCGCCGCAACGTCGTGGTGCCCGGCGACGCCATGAGCTCCACCAGCGACGAGACCAGCGACGTGGAGTACGGCTCCTACGGCCTGGACCAGTGCCTGGACCTCGTGCAGGCGGAGATGGACGCCGGCCGCGAGGCCGCCGCCGCCACCGCGCCAGCGGGGTGGGAGGTCGGCGAGGGCGTGGCGCTCGCGATGATCGACACCATCCCTCCGCGCGGCCACCACGCGCAGGCCCGCGTGGCGCTGACCGCCGACGGGGGCTTCGAGGTGTCGGTGGGGACGGCGGAGTTCGGAAACGGCACGACCACCGTGCACGCGCAGCTGGCGGCCACGGCCCTGGCGACCACCCCCGACCGGGTGGTGGTGCGCTCCGGCGACACCGACGTCGTCGGCTACGACACCGGGGCGTTCGGCTCGACCGGCACGGTCGTGGCGGGGAAGGCCTCCTACGCCGCCGCCCGGGCGCTGGCCGGAGCGCTGCTGGAGCGCGCCGCCGAGCTGACCGGGACGCCGGTGGCCGCCTGCCGCCTCGTCGACGGCGCCGTCCTGGCCGGCGACCGCTCGCTGGCGCTGCCCGACCTGCACGCGGCGGCGTCCGCCGCCGGCCGGCCGCTGGTGGGGGAGGGCCGCTCGGACGGGTCGCCGCGCTCGGTCTCCTTCAACGTCCAGGCCTTCACCGTCGCGGTCGACCGCTCCACCGGCGAGGTCCGGGTGCTGCGCAGCGTGCACGCCGCCGACGCCGGCCTCGTGGTCAACCCCGAGCAGTGCCGCGGGCAGGTCGAGGGCGGCGTCGCGCAGGCGCTCGGCGCGGCCCTGCACGAGGAGGTGCGCGTCGACGGCGCCGGCCGCGTGGTCAACGCCAGCTTCCGCGGCTACCGCGTGCCGACCTGGGCCGACGTGCCGCGCACGCTCGTGCTCTTCGCCGACACCTCCGACCGGCTCGGGCCGCTGGGGGCGAAGTCGATGAGCGAGAGCCCGTTCAACCCGGTCGCCCCCGCGCTGGCCAGCGCCGTTCGCGACGCCACCGGCGTCCGCTTCACCGACCTGCCGATGAGCCGTGACAGGGTCTGGCTCAGGCTCTCCGAGGAGGAACGATGACCACCGCCACCGGCACGGACGACGCCCTGCACCAGCTGTGGCTCTCACGCGCCATCGAGCTCGCCAACGACAACGTCGAGGCCGGCGGTGGGCCGTTCGGGGCCGTCGTCGTGCGCGGCGACGAGGTCATCGCGACCGGCACCAACCTCGTGGTCCCCACCCTGGACCCCACCGCCCACGCCGAGGTCGTCGCCATCCGCAACGCCTGCGCCGCCACCGGGTCCTTCGCCCTCACCGGCTGCGTGCTGGTCTCCTCCTGCGAGCCGTGCCCGCTGTGCCTGGCCGCGTCGCTGTGGGCCCGGGTGGACGGCGTCCTGTACGCCGCCGACCGCGACGACGCCGCGGTCGCGGGCTTCGACGACCGCGCCTTCCACGACCTGTTCGCCTCCCCGCGCGAGACCTGGGTGCTGCCGGTGCGCCAGGTCGAGCACCCGGAGCGGGTGGCGCCCTTCTCCGCGTGGGCGGGGCGCAGCGACCGCGTCGACTACTGAGCCGACGGCACCTGGGAGGGCAGCGGCGTCCGGGTGGTCCCCGCCCCCCTGCCCAGGAGGGCGAACAGCGACCCGAGCACGATGCCGAAGCCGTCGAGGACGAGCACGGCCAGCAGGACGCGCGGGACGGCGCTGACCCCGTCACCGCCGAGGGCGAGGCCCAGGGCGTCCAGGGCGACCACCGGCGCGACGGCCAGCAGACCGCCAGCCAGCCCCGCCCGCACGCCCCAGCGCGAGCCCACGACGGCCGCGCCGACGGCGGTGGCGAACGCCGGCCAGGTCCAGTTGAAGACCGGGATGGCGGCGCCGGCGTCGCCGTCGGCCAGGGCGCCCCAGTACAGCGCGCTCCACCCGGCGACGACGCAGGCCAGCAGGGAGCCGGCGGTGACGAGCGCCAGCCGCAGCGCGCCCAGGCGCTCGCGGCGCGGGCCGCGCAGCAGCACCACCACCGCCACCAGGCCGAGCACGCCGACGAGCACCACGACGGCCAGGAGCACGGGCGCGACGTCGCTGACCCACGGCGCCGCGCCGACCAGCTGCTCCGGCAGGGGCAGCGGCAGGCTCCCGACGAGGGCGCCGAGCACGGCGCAGACGACCAGGAACGGCACCGCGGTGCGCAGCTTCATGGCCGCACCCTGGCACAGGGGCCAGGGCCCGGCCGGGAGGCTCAGCGGCGCTGGGCCACGTCGTGCAGCGCGCGGCGCTTGACGGCCTCGCCGAACAGGGAGAGGCCGGCGTTGAGGAGCACCAGGCCCACCGTGCCCTCGCCGACCCAGCGCGCCGGGGCCGCACCGGCCGCCCGCCGGCTGGAGGCGTCGGCGGTGACCGTCGTCCCCGCTCCCACCAGGAGCAGGCCCAGGGGCGCCAGGCGCCGCCACACGCGGTAGTCCTCGTCCACGGGCCCCAGCCTGCCCCCGCGAGCCGGCCGCCGCCCGCCGGCGGGCGCGAGAGGCCTGCGGCGCCGATCATGCATCGTGCTCGAACCCCTCGTCTTCGCCCTCGCCGGCGGCAGCGCCCTGCTCGCCGCCCTGCTGCCCCGGCTGCTCAGCGGCCGGCCGGTCAGCCTGCCGATGGCCTTCCTGGCGCTGGGGGTGGTGCTCGGTCTGGTGCCCGGCATCCCCTCGATCAGCCCGCTGGAGCACGGCACGGCCACCACCCACGTCACCGAGGTCGTCGTCATCATCTCCCTGATGGGCGCCGGCCTGGCCATCGACCGGCCCGTCGGCTGGCGCCGCTGGTCGACCACCTGGCGGATGCTGGCCGTGGCGATGCCCCTGACCATCGTCCTGGTCGCGGTCACCGGCAGCCTGCTGGGCGGGCTGCCGCTGGCGGCCGCGGTGCTGCTGGGAGCGGCGCTGGCGCCCACCGACCCGGTGCTGGCCGGCGACGTGCAGGTCGCCGAGCCCAGCGACAAGTCGGAGGAGGACGAGGTGCGCTTCGCGCTGACCAGCGAGGCGGGCCTCAACGACGGCGCGGCGTTCCCCGCGGTCTACCTGGCCATCGCCCTGGCGGCCCCGGCGGCGACCCTCGGCGGGGTCGTGGGCGGGTGGGCGGTGGAGGACCTCCTGCTGCGGCTGGGCGTCGGCGTGCTCGGCGGGCTGCTCGTGGGGCGGTTCATGGCCTGGGTGTTCTTCCGCTCCGCGGCGCGGGTGACGCGGCCCGCGGACGACGTGCAGGGCTTCACCGCGCTGGCCGTCACGTTCCTGGCCTACGGGCTCACCGAGCTCGCGCACGGGTACGGGTTCGTCGCCGTCTTCGTCGCCGCCTGCGTCATCCGCTCCTCCGAGCGCTCCCACGGCGCCCACCAGGTGGTGCACGGCTTCGTGGAGCAGATCGAGCGGATGCTCACCGCGTGGCTGCTGCTGCTGCTCGGCGCCGCCCTGGCCGACGGGCTGCTCGACGCCCTGACCTGGCAGCTGGCGCTGACGGCCGTGCTCCTGGTCCTCGTCATCCGCCCCCTGGTCGGGATGATCAGCCTGGCCCGGACGGCGGCGGGCTGGCGCGAGCGCGGCGTGATCGCGTTCTTCGGCGTCCGCGGCATCGGCTCGCTGTACTACCTGGCGTACGCGCTGGGCGAGGAGTCGTTCCCCGCCGAGGAGCTGTGGGCCACGGTCGGCCTCGCCGTCGCGGTCTCCGTCGTCGTCCACGGGGCGCTCGCCACGCCCGTCGTCGCCTGGCTGGACCGCCGTCGCTCGCTGCACGGGCACGTGCACCACGGGCGCGACCTGGAGGACCCCTCGATCGACCTCCACATCTGAGCGGCGTCCTCCGTCCCGGGGGCGCGCAGCACCAGCCCCCGGACGACTGCGCCTGCGTGACGGGGGTGGGACGTCCAGCGCGCCAGATCGGCGGGAGGAGCGCCGGCGAGGCGCTCGGTGGAGCAGGCTGGGGCGATGGTGCAGGTGACGAGCGTGACGGTCGGGCAGCCCGTGGCAGACCTGGGTGCGGCGCGGCGGTGGTACGAAGCGGTCCTCGAGCTGGGCGCACCCGACCTCGAGCCGGTGGACGGGGTCGTGGAGTACGACCTGGGGGCCGTCTGGCTCCAGCTCGGCGAGGCGGATGACGGCCGCCGTGGCGGCACCGTCCTCCGGGTCGGGGTCCCCGACGTCCACGCCGAGCGGTCCCGGCTCCTGGCCATGGGGATCGAGGTGGGGGAGGTCCAGGTCGTCGAGGGCGTCGTGGCCTTCGTGGACCTCGAGGACCCCGACGGGAACCCGCTGAGCTTCTACAGCGTCGCAGCGGTGACCTGAGGAGGCCCCGAGGACGTCCTGGCCCACCGCCCGCTCCTCCCGTGGGAGACCAGGGGTGGCGGTGCCTCCGGTGGTGGCCGCTCACCGCGACGTCGGCCCCAGGACCTCCAGGCCGCGGAGCTTCGGCCGATGTACCTGGCATGAGCGTGCAGGACCACGTCGCCGGGCTGGGCGCGACGGCGTGCGGACCGGTGCTGGACGACAGCGCGGACGGGACCCCCGTCGCCACCCCGCAGGAGCTGTCCGTCGTGGGGCGCGCCGCGCTGGTGGACGTCGTCCTCGGGCAGACTGCCCGCCCATGACCTCCCCCACCTGCGCCCGCCCGGGACGGGGCGGACGGTGATGGACCGCCAGGAGCTGGTGCTCGCCGCCTTCGAGGGCACCGACGCCCTGATCCTGGTCCTGGACACGGACGGTCGGGCTCTGGCGGTCGATCCGGCGATGACGCGGGCCACGGGCTGGAGCGAGCAGGAGCTGTCGGACCGTCCGTTCTGGGAGGTCTACGTCGTTCCCGAGGACGTGGCGGTGGCGCGTCAGGACTGGGCGCGGTTCGTCGACGACGGCGTCGGCTATCCGGTGGAGGGGGACTGGCTGGACCGCCGCGGGGGGCGCCGGCGCATCTCGATGCAGATCAGCGTCCTGCGCGAGGCGGACGGGCGCCCGTACGCCGTGGTGGTCGTGGGCGTGGACGTCACCGAGCAGCGCCAGCGCGAGGCGGCGCTGCGCCAGCGGGCGCAGACCGACGCGCTGACCGGTGCGCTCAACCGGGCCGGGCTGTTCGAGGCCCTGACCGCGCAGCTCGCGCCTGGGCGCGACGGTGGTGCAGGAGTGCTGTTCTGCGACGTGGACGGTCTGAAGGAGGTCAACGACCGCTTCGGCCACCACGCGGGGGACCTGGTCCTGGTGGAGGTCTCCCGGCGGCTGTGCGCGCTCACCGCAGAGGGCGACGTGGTCGCGCGTCTGGGAGGCGATGAGTTCGTCATCGTCTGCCCCGGCGCCGACCAGACCCGCCTGGCCGCGCTGGCGGCGCGGGTGCACGCCGCTCTGGCCGACCCGCTGCACACCAGCGACGGCGTCCTGGCCGTGGCGGCGAGCGTGGGCACCGCCCTGGGACGCCCAGGCGCAGATCCCGACGAGGTCCTGCGCAGCGCCGACGAGCGCATGTACCGGATGAAGGCCGCGCGCCGCGCCACCCGCCGGCGCTGACGCGTCGTACCGGCGGTCTCGCCGCACGAGCGGAGCACCACCGACGGCGTCCCCGGAGCCGACCCGCCGCGGGGCACGTGGCAGCTCAGGCGCTCAGGTGCGCGCTCGCGGCGTCGGTCGTGCCCGGACGCCCCGCCGGGTCCAGCCCTCGAGGGGGGTTCCCCGCTCGCGGCTGCGGGCCCGCGAGGGCGGCGGCGTCGCGGACGACGTCGGCCAGGTCGGCGCCGAGCGCCTCCAGCAGGGTGCCGCCGAGCGCCAGCGGCAGCAGCGCGGCGCCGCCGGCCGTGGCCGGGAGCAGCACAGACCCTCCGGCGTCGGCGGTGCGCAGCCGGCTGAGCAGCGCCCGCGGGGCGTCGAGCGCGTCCCACGCCGGGGCCCCGGGCCCGAGCGCGACGGACTGGCGCAGCCACGGGACGCCGGCCAGGTCGGCGCGCACGGTGCCGCGCCAGCGGCCCGGGCCCTCGCCCCAGCGGCCGAGCACGACCTGCTCGGTGAGGTCGAGGTGGGCGCCGTCGGCGACGGCGACCTCGGTGACGGCGTGCAGGTCGGCGCCCCGGGCGACGACGACCGGCTCCAGGGCGAGGTCGCAGCGGGCGCCCTCGGCGACGTCCACCCGCAGCCGCACCGTGGAGGAGCCGCCGTCGCGGTGCGGCAGGGCGATCGTCGCCGCGACGCCGCGCAGCACCAGGTGCGCCCCGGCCTCCACCCGCACGTCGACCTCGACCACGTCGCCGCCCAGGGGCCCGGCGGCGGTGCCGATCAGGTGCACCTGGGCCGCGCCGGCGGGCCCGCCGCCGGTGCGGCGGGCGCCCAGGGCGCCGTCCGCGCGCAGCACCGGCAGCGACGTGCGACCGCCGGGCCCCGGCCGGGCGACGACCTCAGCCCGCGTGCGCAGCGGTCACCTGCTCGGCGCGGGCGGCCAGCAGGCCGCGCACCCAGTCGGCCACGACCCCGGCGCCGGGGTCCTCGCGCAGGGAGGTGAAGGCCACCGGCGCCTCGTGCCGCAGCGCGGCGGCGTCGCGGGCCATCACCGACAGGTCGGCGCCCACCATCGGCGCCAGGTCGGTCTTGTTGATCACCAGGAGGTCGGAGGTGATGACGCCGGGCCCGCCCTTGCGCGGCACCTTGTCGCCGCCGGCCACGTCGACGACGAAGATCTGCGCGTCCACGAGGCCGTAGCTGAAGGTCGCGGTGAGGTTGTCGCCGCCGGACTCCACGAGCACGACGTCGGGGGAGAAGCGGTCCTCGAGGTCCTCGACGGCGTCGAGGTTCATGGCGATGTCGTCGCGGATCGCGGTGTGCGGGCAGGCACCGGTCTGCACCGCGGTGATCCGCTCGCCGGGCAGCACGCCGTGGCGGCGCAGGAAGTCGCCGTCCTCGGTGGTGTAGATGTCGTTGGTCACCACGGCGAGCTCCAGCTCACCGCCCAGCGCGCGGCACAGGGCGGCGACCAGCGCGGTCTTGCCCGAGCCGACGGGGCCGCCGATGCCGACGCGCAGCGGGCCGTCGAGCGGGCGCGAGGGCGCGGCGACCGGGGGGTGGGTGTGAGCCACCTCCTGGCCGGGGTGGGTGTGCGGGGGCTCGGTCATCCGCAGCGAGCGGTCGACGTCGGGTCGGCTGGGGGCGTGGTCGGAGGAGTGCGTGTGCTGGCTCATGGTGGTGGCTCCTCAGGAGGCGAAGAGCTTGTCCTCTCTCGGGGTGTGGCGGGTCTGCAGCAGGTCGGACAGCGGGTCGGACTCCACGGCCGGCTCCTCGCCCCGGGCGACCGCCCGGTCGGCGTCGGCGGCGACGGCCTCGACGTCCGGGCCGAGGCGGGCCAGGACGGCGGCGACGGTCACCGGGTCCAGGCCGAGCAGGCGCGAGGACGCCGTGGCGGGCGCCGTGGTCGACAGGTAGGCGGCCACCAGGGCCGCCTGGTGGGGGGAGCACCCGGCCGCCGCGGCCGCGACCCCCAGGGCCAGCGGGTGGTGGGGCGCGCGGGGGAGCAGCGCCCACGCGGGCGAGGGCCAGGCCGCGCGGGCCACGCGCACGAGGCCGCGGCCCTGGGCGCGGGAGGCGTCGCGGGCGGCCGGGGCCGGCGTCCGGGCGTCGGCCTCGGCGTCCAGCCGCGCCAGCGCCCTCCCGCCCACCCCCACCGCGTCGTGGTCAGGGGATCCCGCCACCCCGCGGGGTGGCGGGATCCCCTGATCACGGGGGGAGGGGTCGGGGGAGGCGTGGGCGCGGGACGCCGCGGCGCAGGCGGCGGCGGCCAGGTGCGCCGCCACGGTGCCGGTGGTCAGCAGCCGGCGCCGCAGCAGGGTCGCCAGCGACGCCTCGTCGCGCACGTACCGGTCGTTCACGGCCTGCTCGGCCCCGGCGGAGTGGGCGTGCCCGCCCGCGGGCAGGCGGGAGTCCGCGAGGGCGAGCAGCGCGGCGAGGGACATCGGCGGGCTCAGAAGAGGAAGTAGCGCTGCGCCATCGGCAGCTCGGTGGCCGGGGCCTCCTCGACGACCTCGCCGTCGATGCGGACGGTGAAGGTGTCGGGGTCGACCTCGATGCGCGGCAGGGCGTCGTTGTTGGGCATGTCGGCCTTGGTCAGGCGGCGCACGTCCTTGACCGGGGCCAGGCGGCGGGTGACGGCGAGCCGGTCGGCGAGGCCGTCCTCGATCGCGAGCGGCGCCACGAAGTGCACGGACGTCGCGGCGGCCACCACGGGGGAGGCGCCGAACATCGGGCGGGGCAGCACCGGCTGCGGGGTCGGGATGGAGGCGTTCGCGTCGCCCATGGCGGCCCAGGCGATCATCCCGCCCTTGATCACGGCGTGCGGGCGCACCCCGAAGAACCTCGGCTCCCACAGCACGAGGTCGGCGAGCTTGCCGACCTCGACCGAGCCCACCTCGTCGTCCAGGCCGTGGGCGATCGCGGGGGCGATCGTGTACTTGGCCACGTAGCGGCGGGCGCGCAGGTTGTCGTTGCCGCCCGGCCCGCCCGGGTCGCCCGCCAGCGCGCCGCGGCGCCTCTTCATCGCGTGGGCGGTCTGCCAGGTGCGCAGCACCACCTCACCGATGCGTCCCATGGCCTGGCTGTCCGAGCCGATCATCGAGATCGCGCCGAGGTCGTGGAGCACGTCCTCCGCGGCGATCGTGGAGGGCCGGATGCGGCTCTCGGCGAAGGCCAGGTCCTCCGGGACCGAGGGGTTGAGGTGGTGGCAGACCATGAGCATGTCGAGGTGCTCGTCGATGGTGTTGACCGTGTGCGGGCGGGTCGGGTTCGTCGAGCTGGGCAGCACGTGCGGCTGGCCGGCGACGGTGATGATGTCCGGCGCGTGACCGCCCCCGGCGCCCTCGGTGTGGTAGGCGTGAATGCCCCGCCCGGCGATCGCGGAGAGGGTGTCCTCCACGAAGCCGGCCTCGTTGAGGGTGTCGGAGTGCAGCGCCACCTGGACGCCGTGGGCGTCCGCGACGCACAGCGCGGCGTCGATCACCGCGGGGGTCGAGCCCCAGTCCTCGTGCAGCTTCAGGCCCGAGGCCCCGGCGCGCAGCTGCTCCTCCATCGCCGCGGCCGAGACGGTGTTGCCCTTGCCGAGCAGCGCGACGTTGACCGGCAGGCCGTCCATCGCCTCCAGCATCCGGGCCAGGTGCCACGAGCCGGGCGTGACGGTCGTCGCCTTGGACCCCTCGGCCGGGCCCGTGCCGCCGCCGACGAGGGTGGTGATCCCGCTGCCCAGGGCCTCGGGGACGATCTGCGGGCAGATGAAGTGGACGTGGCAGTCGATCGCCCCGGCGGTGAGGATGCGCCCGTTGCCGGCGATGACCTCGGTCGAGGGGCCGATCACCAGGTCGGGGTGGACGCCGTCCATGGTCTCGGGGTTGCCGGCCTTGCCGAGGGCGACGATCCGCCCGTCGCGGATGCCGACGTCGGCCTTGACGACGCCCCAGTGGTCGAGCACGACGGCGCCGGTGATGACCGTGTCCGGCGTGCCCTGCGCGCGGGTCGCGCGGGCCTGGCCCATCGACTCGCGGATGACCTTGCCGCCGCCGAAGACCGCCTCGTCGCCGGAGCGGCCCGGCCCGCCGCACAGGTCGTCGGTGACCTGGATCAGCAGGTCGGTGTCGGCCAGGCGGATGCGGTCGCCGGTCGTCGGTCCGAACAGCGCGGCGTAGCGCTCGCGGGAGAGATCCACCCTCAGTCCTCGTTCCCCTCGTCGCCGCGGCCGAAGCCGCCGGGCGCGGTCTGCGGCAGGTCGGCGTTATCGGGCTCGGGCGTCGGCCCGGCGGCCGGTCCGGACGCCGGGGCCTCCCGCCCGGCCAGCTGGCCCGGCTCCGGCTGGGCGAGGCCGGTGGCCAGCCCGTCCAGGCGCCCGGGCGCGGGCACCGTCAGGCCCGGCACGACGCGCCCGCCGCCGATCGGTACGAGGTCGACCTCGCGGGCGATGCCCGGCTCGAAGCGCACCGCGGTGCCGGCCGCGACGTCCAGGCGCTGCCCGTGCGCCGCGGTGCGGTCGAAGGACAGCGCCTGGTTGGCCTGCGCCAGGTGGAAGTGGGAGCCCACCTGCACCGGCCGGTCGCCGGTGTTGACCACGCGCAGCCGGGTGCGGGGGGCGCCGGCCGCCGTGGTGACCGGCTCGGCGGCCAGCAGCAGCTCGCCGGGGACGACCGGGGCGCTCGGGGAGGAGGTCGGGGAGGAGGTCGGGGACGGGCTGGCGCCGTTCACGGGGCCGCTCACGGGATCGGGTGGTGGACGGTGACGAGCTTGGTGCCGTCGGGGAAGGTGGCCTCCACCTGCACGTCGTCCAGCATCTCCGGGACGCCGTCCATGACGTCCTCGCGGGTCAGGACGGTGCGCCCGGACGCCATGAGCTCGGCCACGGTGCGGCCGTCGCGCGCGCCCTCCAGCAGGTGGGAGGCGATCACCGCCACGGACTCGGGGTGGTTCAGGCGCAGGCCGCGCTCGCGGCGCCGGCGCGCCAGGTCGGCGGCGTAGGACAGCATCAGCCGCTCCTGCTCGTGCGGGCTCAGCAGCACCCCGGGTCCTCCTCCGCCGCGGCCGGCGTCGCAGCGACACCGGCACCCTGGCGCCGGACGCTAGCCCAGGTGGGCGGCCAGCGGTGAGGTCGGCCACAGGTCGGGCGGGGTCGGCGCGCGGGCGCGTCGATCGCCGGTGAGACTCCAGGGGTGATGCTGCTGCGCCTGCCCGGGACCTACCCCGCCCAGGGAGACACCCACCTGCTCATCGACGTCGTGGAGCGCGAGGGCCTGGCCCGGGGCCGGCGCGTGCTCGACGTCTGCACCGGCGGCGGGGCGATCGCCCTCGCCGCCGCGCGCGCGGGCGCGTCCTCGGTCACCGCCGTCGACCTGTCCACCCGCTCGGTGCTCACCGCCCGCGCCAACGCGGCCCTGCACCGCCAGCGGGTCTCGGTCGTGCAGGGCGACCTGTTCGCGCCGGTGGCCGGCCGGCGCTTCGACCTGGTGCTCGCCAACCCGCCGTACGTGCCGGCCGCCGACGACGAGCTGCCCCGCCACCGGATCGCCCGCAGCTGGGACGCCGGCACCGACGGCCGCGCCCTGCTCGACCGCATCTGCACCGGCGCCCGCGACGTGCTGGCGCCCGGGGGAGCCGTCCTCATCACCCAGTCCGAGGTCGCCGACCCCGACCTGACCGTCGCGATGTTCACCGACGCCGGGCTGACGGCCTCCGTCGTGGCGCGCACCTCGGTGCCGTTCGGGCCGGTGATGCGCCGCCGCGCCGAGCTGCTGGCGGCCAAGGGCCTGATCGCGCCCGGGCAGGCCCAGGAGGAGCTGGTCGTCATCGCGGCCCGCCTGGAGCAGCCCGCCGAGGCGGTCGCGCGGCTCCCCGAGCTGTCCGAGCTGCCCGAGCGCGACGACCCGAGGTCCGACGAGGACGCCCGTGTCGCCTGAGCCGCTGCCGCACCGCGTCGTGGTGACCGCCGACGGCCCGGTGCTGGTCGACGGCCCGGTCGAGGTGGAGCTGCCCGACGGGCGCCGCGCGCGCTCGGAGCGCCCGGTGACCGCCCTGTGCGTCTGCGGCAACAGCAAGCGCTACCCGTTCTGCGACACCAGCCACCGCCAGCGCGTGCGCGGCACGGGTGGCCACCCCGAGGAGGAGCGATGACCCAGACCCCCACGCAGCCCCAGGCGCAGACCGCGCCCCCCGCCCCCGCGGCGCCCCCGCTGCCCGCGGCGCGGGGCCCGCTGTCGGCGGCCGTCCTGGCGGCCCTGGCCGGCGAGGGCGCGGCCGCGGTGGACGTCGAGGCCGCCGACCCGCTCGGCGACGACCTGCAGCTGGCCCTCTACACCTGCTACGAGCTGCACTACCGCGGCTTCGCCGGCGTGGACGACGACCTGGAGTGGGACCCGGACCTGCTGGCCCTGCGCGCCCGGATGGAGCGGGTCTTCCTCGCCGCCGTGCGCGCCGCGGTGCCCGGCGGCGACGACCTGTCCGGGGAGGTCGCCGCGCTGCTGGTCGAGCACGTGGACGCCGAGGGCGTCTCGGCGCACCTGCGCAAGCGGGGCGAGACCTGGCAGATGCGCGAGTACATCGCCATGCGCTCGCTCTACCACCTCAAGGAGGCCGACCCCCAGGCCTGGGTGATCCCGCGGCTGGAGGGCGCGGCCAAGGCGGCGCTCGTCTCCGTCGAGCACGACGAGTACGGCGCGGGGCGGGGGGAGCGCATGCACGCCCGCCTGTTCGCCGACATGATGCTCGAGCTCGGTCTGAGCGACGCCTACGGCACCTACCTCGACAGCGCGCCGGCGGCCGTCCTCGCCGAGGTCAACCTCATGTCGCTGTTCGGCCTGCACCGCGCCCTGCGCGGGGCGCTGGTGGGCCAGTTCGCCGTCGTGGAGCTCACCTCCTCCCCGGGCTCCGAGCGCCTGGTGCGCGCGGCCCAGCGCCTGGGCTCCGGACCCGCCACGGAGGGCTTCTACGCCGAGCACGTCGAGGCCGACGCCGTCCACGAGCAGGTCGTGCGCCACGGCATCATCGCGCCGCTGGTGGCCGCGGACCCGGCGATGGCCGCGGACGTCGTCTTCGGCATGCAGGCGGCCACCGCCCTGGACGAGCTGCTGTCGCAGCACCTGCTCGCCGCCTGGCACGAGGGCCGCTCGGCGCTCGTGCGCCCGCTGCCTCAGGACTAGGCGGCCTCGCGCAGGTCGTCCTGCTCCTGGGCCTCGGCGCGCCGCAGCGGGAGCAGGACGACCGGGGCCGGCCGGCGCCTGGGGAGCCGCCGGGCCAGCCACGGCCGGCACCGCAGGGCGCACCAGGCGACCAGGGCGCCGACGAGCGTCCCGGCCACGAGGTCGCTGGCCCAGTGGAAGCCCAGGAACAGCGACACGACCGCGGTGGCGGCGCTCGGCGCGAGCACGGCGACCACCGCGCTGGCGCGCCGCACGGGCCGCCCGCAGGTGCGCAGCAGGTGCACGAGCAGTGACGCGGTGAACGCGGTGTTGGCGGCGTGCCCGGAGGGGAAGGCCATCCCGCCGGCGAACAGCGCGGGGTCGCCCAGCACCGCCTGGCCCCGGCCCAGCAGCAGCTTCAGGCCGCCGACCACGGCGTTGAGCAGCAGCGCTGCCCCGACGACGAGCAGCACGGGCTCCCAGCTCCGGCGGTGCCGCGCCGCTGCGGCGGCGGCGCCCGCGAGGACGACGCCGCAGACCAGGCCGAGCCCGAGGTCGTCCGCCACCAGGGCCGCCTGCTGGGCGCCCTGGCCGCGCGGGACGCTGGCGGCAGCGGCGCGGACGGCCAGGTCGGCGCGGTCCACCGCTCCGGCGACCAGGAGGTCGGCGACCAGGAGGACGACCACGGCGACGGCGGGCAGCGGCCACCACGACAGGAGGTCGGCGGGGCGCCGTCGGGCGACGGGGGCGCCCTCCGCCGGGGGGTGGAGCAGGGTCAGGGGCACACCTCCCCGACTACCCGCTGTGGAGATCAGGACCCGGAACGTCACCAGATCGTGATGCTCAGCCCTCCGTGCGCGAGGGGACCCGCCGCTGCAGCGCCGTGGTGCGCGGGACGTCGAAGCCGAGCGAGCGGTAGAGCCCGGCGCCGTCGGCCGTCGCCGACAGGTCGACCACGCGCACGTCGGTCTCCTCGTCGAACCAGGCCAGCACGGCGCTCACGCAGGCGCGCGCGTGGCCGCGCCGGCGCGCGCCGGGGGCGGTGCTCACGCTGGAGACCCGGCCGTGGGCGCCGCTCGGGCTGCCCGGGCCCGGCCCGTGCACCTCGACGGCCCCGACGGCGCAGCTGACCACCCCGGCACCGGGGTCGTCGACCACGAACGCCGCGAAGGTCGCGGGGTCGGCGAGGCGCTCGGTGAACCACGCCAGCGCCGCCGCGCGCCAGGGGGCGTCCGCCGGGCCGGGGTCGCGGCCCATGCCCTCGAACATCAGCGCCCGCAGGCCCACCAGCGCCGCGGCGTCCTCGACGCCGGCCCGGCGCGGCGTCCCGGAGGGGCTCACCGGGCGTGCCGGCGGCGGTGGGAGGCGATCACCCGGTCGGCGTCGCGGGCGTCCTGGCGCTCGCGCAGCGCCTGCCGCTTGTCGTGCACCCGCTTGCCCCGCGCCACCGCCACCTCCACCTTGGCCCACGGGCCGCTGAAGTACAGCGACAGCGGCACCATCGTCCAGCCGCCCTCGTGCAGGCGGTGACCGATGCGCTCCAGCTGCGCCGCCCGCAGCAGCAGCTTGCGCGGGCGGCGGGCGGAGTGGTTGGTCCACGTGCCCTGGGCGTACTCGGGGATGTGGATGCCGTGCAGCCACGCCTCGCCGCGGTCGAGCGCGACCCAGCCGTCGGCCAGCGACGCCCGGCCCTCGCGCAGCGACTTGACCTCGGTGCCGGTCAGCACGATCCCGGCCTCGTAGGTCTCCGCGAGCTCGTAGTCGTGGGCGGCCCGCTTGTGGCGGGCCACCACGCGGGGGGCGCGGGGGTCGGTCACGCCCCCATCATCGCGCCGCGGGCTCGGCCGCGGGGCTGCGGTGCAGGCGCGCGGCGAGCCGCTCCACGAGCAGGTACAGCACCGGCACGAGCACGAGCGTCAGCAGCGTGGAGCTGAACAGGCCGCCGATCACCACGAGCGCCAGCGGCTGGGAGATGAACGCGCCGCCGCCGGTCAGGCCGAGCGCCATCGGCGTCAGGGCCAGCATCGTGGCCAGCGCCGTCATGAGGATGGGGCGCAGGCGGTGGCGGGCGCCCTCCAGGATCGCCGGCACCAGCGCCTCGCCGGCGCGGCGGTGCTGGTTGACCAGGTCGATGAGCACGATCGCGTTGGTCACCACGACGCCCACGAGCATCAGCGCGCCGATCAGGGCCGCGAGGCCCAGCGGGGTGCCGGTGACCACGAGGGCCGCGAGGGCGCCGGTGGCCGCGAACGGCACCGAGACGAGCAGCACCAGCGGCTGCGCGAGGCTCTTGAACGTCGCCACCATGATCACGTAGACGATGGCGATGGCGGCGAGCAGCGCGAGCCCGAGCTGGCCGAACGCCTCCTCCTGGTCGGCGCTGGCGCCGCCGATCGACGCCTGCGCGCCCGCCGGCAGGTCGAGGTCGGCGAGGCCGGCGGTGAGGTCGGCGGTCACGGTGCCCAGGTCGGTGTCGCCCAGGGCCGCGGAGACCGTGGCGCTGCGCTGGCCGTCGGTGCGGGTGATCGACGTCGGCTGGGCGACCTCCTCCACCGAGGCCACCGCGGACAGCGGCACGACGCCGGCCGGGCCGGCCAGCGGGAGCCGGCGCAGCGCCTCCACGTCCGCCGGGGCCGCGCCCAGGCGCAGGACGACGTCGCTGGGCCCGGTGGCCGTCTGCACGCGCCCGACGGTGGCGCCCTGCACGCGGGCGGCCACCGCCTGGCCGACCGCCGCCTCGCTCAGCCCGGCCGCCGCGGCGGCCTCGCGGTCGACGACCACCTGCAGCGTCGGGAGGGCGGCGGCGAGGTCGTCGGTGACGTCCTGGGTGCCGGCGGTGGCCGTGACCAGCTCGCGGACGGCGGCCGTGGCCTCGCGCAGGACGTCCTCGTCGGCGGCGGTGACCGAGACGGCCACGCCGCTGGAGCCGAAGCCGGCCGCGCCGGCGGAGACCGTCACGGTGCCCAGCGGGTCGGCGTCCTCACCGCCGGCCTCGGCGCTCAGCCGCTCGACGTCCGCGCGCAGCCGCTCCTGGACCGCGGTGGCGTCGTCCTCCAGACCGAGCGTGACCGAGAAGGTCGCGGTGCTCGCGCTGCCGCCGCCGGCGAACGCGGCGGTCGCGGCGTCGCCGCTGCCGATGGTGAGCTGGGAGGTCACGACCTCGGGCACGTCGGCCAGCAGCGCCTCCACCCGCGCGGCGGCGGCGTCGGTGGTGGCCAGGTCGGTGCCCGGCGGGAGCTCCTGGGTGATGGTCAGGGTGTTCTGCCCGGTGCTGCCGAGGAAGTCGGTCTTCAGCTGGGTCGCGAGGCCCACCGTGCCGGCCAGCACGAGGACGGCGGCGAGCAGCGTCACCACGGGGTGGGCCAGGGAGGAGCGCAGCAGCGGCAGGTAGGCGCGCTGCAGGCGGTCGGGGTGGTCGCCCTGCTCGGCCACCACGGCCGAGGCGCCGGCGGCAGGGGCGCCCGTGGTGCGGGTGCTCGCGCGCCGGCGCCGGGAGCCGTCGCGCAGGAACCACCACGACAGCACGGGCACGATCGTCAGCGCGACGAGCAGCGACGCCACCAGCGCCACCGCGATGGTGACCGCGAAGGGCCGGAACAGCTCCCCGGCGGCGCCGCTGACGACGGCCAGCGGCAGGAACACGGCCACCGTCGTGGCCGTCGAGGCGGTGATCGCGACGGCGACCTCGCGGGTGCCGTGGAAGATCGCGGCGGCCTTGGCCTCGCCGGCGTCCAGGTGCCGCTTGATGTTCTCGACCACGACGATCGCGTCGTCGACGACGCGCCCGATGGAGACCGTCAGCGCTGAGAGGGTGAGCAGGTTCAGCGTGTAGCCGCCGGCGCGCAGGGCGACCAGGGCGATGAGCAGCGACAGCGGGATCGAGACCGCGGTGACCAGCGTGGAGCGGACCGAGAGCAGGAAGACGAGGATCACCAGGACCGCGAAGCCGAGCCCGAGCAGGCCCTCGACCGCGAGGTCCTCCACGGACTGCTCGATGAACGGGGCCTGGTCGAAGACCACCGTGAGCCGGCCGCCCTCGCCGAGGGAGTCCTCCAGCTCCGGCAGCAGCTCGGCGACCTGCGCGGAGACCTCGACGGTGTTGCCGTCGGGGCGCTTGGTGACGGCCACCCCGATGCTCGGCGCGCCGTCGGTGCGGGTGACCGAGGTGGCGCCGGCGGGGGCGGCGGTGACCCGCGCGACGTCGGAGAGCAGGGTGTCCGGGCCGACCGGCAGAGCGGCCACGTCGGCGGCGGAGGTCAGCTGCTGGCCGACCTGCACGTCCAGGGTGCGCCCGCCGGTGGTGACCGAGCCGGCCGGCACGACGACGCCGTTGCTGGTCAGCGCGGTGGTGATGGCGTCGGGCCCGAGGTCGGCGGCGGCCAGGGCGGCGGGGTCGACGTCCAGGGTGACGACGTCGGCCCGGGTGCCGGACAGCGCGACGGAGCGGACGCCGTCCACGTCCTCCAGGGCCGGCACGACGACGTCGCGCAGGCGGGCGGCCAGGTCGGCCTCGCTCGCGCCGCCGGTCGCGGCGAGCTGGACGACGGGCAGGTCGTCGATGCTGCCGGTGATCACCTGGGCGTCGGCGCCCTCGGGCAGGAGGCGCTGGGCGCGCGTGACGGCCGTCTGCACGTCCTGCTGGGCCGTGGTGAGCCCGGTGCCGTACTCCAGCTCCACGGTGACCACCGACAGGCCGCTGCTGCTGGTGGACGTCGTCCCCTCCAGGCCGGGGACCCCGCCGACGGCGGACTCCACGACGTCCGTCACCTGCTGCTCGACCACCTCGGGGGAGGCGCCCGGGTAGCTGGTCACCACCGCGGCCAGCGGCAGCTGCAGGGAGGGGATCAACTCCTGGCGCAGCGAGCCGGCCGAGTAGAGCCCGGCCCCGACGGCCACCAGGGTGATCAGCGCGATGAGCGCGCGGTTGGCCAGGCTGAAGCGGGTGGGGAGTGACACGGGGAGCCTCCGAAAGTCGTTAGTGTGAGGCTAACAGTTCGCTCGAGGCGAGGAGGTGCCGTGGACGACGACGTGGCGCGGCTCGTGGAGGAGGCCGCGGGGCACCAGCTCGCGGTGCAGCGCGCGGTGGCCCGGCAGCGCAGCTCCCCGCTGATGGACACCGCGCTGACCATGCAGCAGCTGCGCGCGGTGCTCCTGGTGGACCTGGACGGCCCGCTCACCGGCCACGACCTCGCCGACCGGCTCGGGGTCTCCACCGCCACCACGAGCGGGCTCGTGGACCGCCTGGTCGAGCGCGGCGTGGTCGAGCGCGGGGAGGACCCCGGCGACCGCCGGGTGCGCCGGGTGCTGCTGACGCCGGCGGGCGCGCGCCTGGTGAGCGACCTGCAGGAGGCGGGTCGGGCGATGAGCGACCACCTGCTGCGCCAGCTCGACCCCGACGACCTGCGGGCCCTGGTCCGGGGGCTGGCGGCCGTGCGGGCCGTGGTGGAGCGCGAGGTCGCTGCGGGCTCGGACCCCCGCCGCTGACCGCGGCCGGTCAGGGCTCCAGGACGACGCCGCGACCCCGCGCCCGCACCAGCAGGCGCCGCTCGTCGACGTCGACGCCCGTCACCTCCACGCCGAAGGGCAGGCTCTGCAGCGGCACCACGAACGTCAGGCGCTGCTGGAGCAGGAGCTGGCTCGCCCGGTCCAGGCCGTCCGAGCCGGTGCGCAGCTGCGTCGGGCTGATCTCCAGCTCCCCGTCGCGCGCGGCCAGCGACGCGTCCACCGAGGCCCGCACGTCCTGTCCGAGGACCTCCAGGGCGCCGGTGAGGGTCACCTCGCCGCCCTGTCCCGGCGCGACGGTCAGCGGGCGGCCGGTGACCTCGAGGTAGCGGTCGAGGTCCTCGTAGGTCAGCGAGGCCCGCTGCACCGTCGACTCCACGACGATGCGGCGCACGTCGCGCACCAGGACGTCGTGGAGCGGCAGGTGCACGTCGCGCAGCTCCGCATCCACCTCCTGCAGCCGCAGCGGGCCGCTCTCGACGCCGCTGACCCGGACGTCCACGCGGTCGTAGACGCCGCGCACGACCTGGGGCAGGAACAGCGCCCCGTGGATCTGCACCTCGGGCGGCTCGACGACCCCCGTCCGCTCCTGCACGGCGTCGGCCACGAGAGAGCGCGCCCCGGCGCGGGCCAGGACGTCGGCCCCCCACAGCACGCCGGCCAGCACCAGGACTAGGGCGAGCACCTGGGCCGTGATGACGGTGCGGCGCCGGGCGGTCTCATCCACGGGCGGCCTCCTCGCCGCTCGGCGGGCGCGGCTCCCCGGGGGCGGTGCGGATCCGGTGGCCGGGCCAGCCGGCGGCCCGCCCCAGGAGCGTGAGCACGGCCGGGGTCAGCACCGGGCGCACGAGGAAGGTGTCCAGGACCAGCCCCACGGTCATGGTGAAGGCGATCTGCCGGAACGTCGCGAGCGGGATGATCGCCACCATCGCGAACGTGGCCGCCAGGATGACACCGGCCGTGGTGATCGCCCGGGTGGAGCGCGGCACGGCCACGGCGATCGCCTCGCCCAGGGGGCGCCGGGCTGCCTCGGACCAGATGGCACCGACGGCGAAGACGTTGTAGTCCGAGCCGAGCGCGACCAGCAGGACCGCGGTGGCGAAGGGCGCGTAGAAGACCAGCCCCTCCGCGCCGCCCAGGTCCTGGAAGACCCAGGTGGTCAGGCCCAGCGCCGCCACCACGCTGAGCGCGCTGCAGGCCAGCAGCGCCAGAGGCGCCACCAGCGCTCGCAGGTACAGCGCCAGCAGGACCAGCTCCACGCCCAGGGCCACCAGCAGGGTGCGCTCCAGGTCGGCGCGGGTCAGCGCCGTCAGCTCGGACGCCACCGCGGTCTGGCCGGTCACCGCGACGCTCGCGCCCGCCAGCCCGGCCTCGCGGGCCAGGCCGTCCAGCCGCCCCTGCAGCGCGCGCAGGTCGGCGATCGCCTCCGCGCCGAGCGGGTCGCTCCCCAGGACCACCAGGAGCCTGGCGGCGTCACCGCCCTCGGACAGCACGATGCCGTGCTCCTGCGCGGTCGGGCTGTCGGCGGGCCCGACGACCCCGACGACCTCCGGCTGCCGGCCGATCAGCTCCTGGAACCGCGCCAGGGCGTCCCGCTCGCTCGCGACGCCCTGGCCCTCCACGAGCAGCTCGGTCGGGGCGCTGGCCCCGCGGACCCCGGAGTCCTGAAGCACCTGGGCGCCGCGGCGCGCGCCGTCGTCCTCGGGCAGGCCCGCGGTGAAGGACTGGTCCAGGCGCAGGTGCAGGACTGGCAGCGCTGCCAGGAGCAGCAGGGCGACGCCCGCGGCGGTCGCCACCGCGGCGCCCCGGCGGGTGGTGAGCAGGTGCACCCGCGACCTGGGTCGGTCCGGGGCGCGCGACGTGGTGCCCAGCGCCTCCTGCTGACGGCGCAGGGAGAACAGGCGCCGGCCGAGGATCGTCATCACCGCGGGTGCCAGCGTCAGCGAGAGCAGCAGCCCCACCACCACGGTGAGCGACAGCGCCGGGCCGAAGGAGCGGAAGAAGCCGAGGTCCCCGGCCAGCAGGGCGATGGTGCCGCCGGCCACGGTCAGCCCCGCGACGGCCACGACCGGGGCGTCGCGAGCGACCGCGCGGCGAGCCGCCTCCCGAGGGTCTTCGGCGGTGGCGAGCTCCTGGTGGAAGGTCGAGAACAGCAGCACGCAGTAGTCGGTCACGACACCGAGGAAGAGGGCGACGACGAGGGGCTCGATCTGGTCGGGCAGCGAGAAGCCCAGGGCCTGCGCCAGGGCGGACAGCAGGCGCGCAGAGACGACGAACCCCACGCCGGCCACCGCCAGGACGGCGACCGGAGCGACCCACGAGCGGAACGCCAGGGCGACCACGCCGGCGATCACCACGACGCTGGCCGCCTCGAACGCGCAGAGCCGGGACTCCAGGTGGTCGCCCTGGGCGACCTGCGCAGGCGTGACGCCGGTGACGTAGGTGCGCACCGGGGCCTGGTTGTGGAAGTGGGCGGCGTACTGGCGGGCCAGCTCGGTGGTGCGGGTCAGGGACGTGCCGGGGGAGGCGTACAGGTAGGTGACGGCGGTGTCGGCCGAGCCGGTGGGCAGCGGCACGGCCCCCACCAGGTGGCCGGGGCCGTCGGGCACGCGTCCCTCCAGCTCCGCCTGGCTCGTGGCCAGGGCCCACAGCGCCACGTCGGCCCGGGTGAGCAGGTCCAGGCCGGCCGGGTCGTGCACGACCACGGCCGTGCCCGACAGCAGGGGGACGTCGAACGCCTCCAGCGAGCGCTCCTGGACGCGCAGGGCGTCGCTGGTGGCCGGGAGCAGGCCGCCGAGCAGGCGGCCGCTGGTGCCGGGAGCCGGTGGCAGCAGCAGCACGGCCACGGCGGCCACCAGCCACGCGGCGACGACGTACCAGCGCCCGTCGACGACGACGCGCGCGTAGGCCCGCCCGCCCGTCCGGGCAGCGCGGCTCGCCGCGCGCAGCGCCGGACCGACCGCTTCCCGCCCGCGCACCGGCCGCTCCTCTCGAGGGTCGCCCGGGCCGCCCGCGAGGTGCTGCGCCGTCGTGCCCACCGTGCCCACCGTGCCGGCGACCCTAGCTCCGACCCGCGCGGGCCGCCGATCGGGAGCAGGATCATCACCATGAGCACGACGTCCGCGACCTCCGGCTCCGGCCCCCGTCGCAGTCCGTGGAGCGCCCGGGCGCCTCGCTGGTGGGTGAGCGCCGCGGTGTTCTGCGCGGGCGTCCTGGTCGGGGTGCTCGGTACCGGTCTGCTGAGCGCCAGCCCGGTGGTGGTCATCGCCTCCGAGGAGGCGCAGGGCGCCGCCGCGGGTGCTGGCGGCGCGGTGCCGCCCGGCGGCGCTGGGGCCGGCATCGCCGTGAACGAGGCCTGCCTGCGGGCGGTCAACGGCGCCGAGGACGCCGTCCGGGTCATCGACGACCTCGCGGTCGCCGCCGGGGCCCTCGACGCGGCCCGGCTCGACGAGGTCGTCCAGCGGCTCCAGCCGGTGCAGGCCCGCCTCGAGCAGGACGTGAGCCGCTGCCGCGTCCTGACCGGCGCCACCACCGGCCCGACGGTGTCCCCGACGGTGTCCCCGACGGCGTCCCCGACGGTGTCCCCGACGGCGTCGTCGCCCTCGGCCACCGGCTGACCCGCGGGTTCGCAGCGCCGGCCCCCCAGCCGGCCGGAGCGGGGATAGCCTCCGCGGGTGTCCGCTGCCCCGGCCCTCACCGCGAGCGACCTCGCCGCGTGCCTGGACTCCCCGGCGTGGGTGGACGCCGTCCTGGCGGCCGGCCCGCACGCGGACGCGCCGGGTCTGCTGGCCGCCGCCGACGCCGCGGCGCGGGCCCTGCCGGACGCCGACGTCCTCGCCGCCCTGCACGCCCACCCGCGGATCGGCGAGCGCCCCGCGGGGGCCGGGGCGAGCGAGGCGTTCTCCCGGCGCGAGCAGTCCGGGGTCGCCGCCGACGCGACCACGGCGCAGCGCCTGGCCGCGGGCAACGCGGCCTACGAGGCCCGCTTCGGGCACGTCTTCCTCGTGCGCGCCTCCGGGCGCAGCGCCGAGGAGGTGCTGGCCGCGCTGGAGCAGCGCCTGGCGAACGACCCGGCCACCGAGGTGGCCGTGGCCCGCCACGAGCTGCGCGAGATCGCGCTCGGCCGCCTGACCGGGCTGCTGGGGGAGGAGCCGCCGTGGGCCTGAGCACGCACGTCCTGGACACCGCCACGGGGGCGCCGGGGGTCGGCGTCGGCGTCCTGCTGGAGCGCGCCGGCACCACGCCGGGGGTGTGGGAGCAGCTGGGCGCCGCGGTCACCGACGCCGACGGCCGCGCGGCGCTGCTGGACGGCGCGGTGCCTGCGGGCACCTACCGGGTGGTCTTCGACACCGGCGGCCACGACGCCGCCCAGGGGCGCACCGGGCTGTACCCGGTGGTCTCGGTGGTCCTCGCCCTGGCCGAGCCCGCCGAGCGCCTGCACGTGCCGCTGCTGCTGTCGCCGTTCGGCTACACCACCTACCGCGGGAGCTGAGAGCGATGACCGAGCCGTCCCCGCACCACCTCGCCTTCGACCGCTACGGCAAGGCCGAGGTGCGCCTGGTGCACGTCGACCGGTCCGCGCCGCAGCACGAGCTGCGCGACCTCACCGTCTCCACGGCGCTGCGCGGCGCCTTCGACGCCGCGTACACCGCCGGCGACAACGCCGCGGTGCTGCCCACCGACAGCCAGAAGAACGCCGTCTACGGCCTGGCCCGCGAGCACGGCGTCGGCGAGCCGGAGGACTTCGCCGCCCTCCTGGCCCGCCACCTGCTCGCCGCCTGCCCGGCCGCGGGCGCGGCGGAGGTCGACGTCCTCGAGCACGGCTGGTCGAGGATCGGCGAGGGCGGCGGCGAGGGCGGGGGCCATGCGGCCGACCACGCGTTCGCCCGCGCCGGCGCGGAGGTGCGCACGGCGCGCCTGGTGCTGGAGCGCGGCGGCGCGCCGGTGCTGCACGCCGGGCTGCGCGACCTCGTGGTGCTCAAGACGACCGGGTCGGAGTTCGCCGGCTTCCCCCGCGACCGCTTCACCACCCTGGCCGAGACCTCCGAGCGGATCCTCGCCACGTCCGTCACGGCCACCTGGCGCTACCGCGAGGGCGTGCTCGCCGAGGGCCTGGACCTCGGCGCGCTGTGGACGAGGGTGAGGGGCGTGCTGGTGGCGACGTTCGCGGGCCACCACAGCCTGGCGCTGCAGCAGACGCTGCACGCGATGGCCTCGGCGGTGCTCGACGCCCACCCCGAGGTCGAGGAGGTCAGCCTCGTCATGCCCAACAAGCACCACTTCCTCGTCGACCTCGCCCCGTTCGGGCTCGACAACCCGAACGCCGTCTACGTCGCCGCCGACCGGCCCTACGGGCTGATCGAGGGCACGCTGCGCCGCGCCGCGCCCGCCTCGGACGCCGGGTGAGCGCCCCCCGGCCCCGGCTGGAGGCGGGGCTGCTCGCGTCGCTGGACGCCGAGCTGGCGGCGACCGACGCCGCCCTCGCCGCCCGCTACCCCGGGGGCGGGGCGGTGCCGCCGGTCCACACCGCCTACGTGCCCGCCGACGCGGCCGGAGCCAGCACCCCTGCGGACTGGGGCGGCGCGGCCCTGGCCCTGCTGGCCGAGCACGCCCCGGACGCCGCCTCGCTGGCCGCCGCCACCGGCCTGGACCCCGCCGCGGTCGCCGACGTGCTGCCCGCGCTGCGCGCGGTGCTGGCCACCCGGCCCATGCAGGACCTGCGCCTGGACCTGGAGGACGGCTACGGCCCCCGCCCCGACGCCGTGGAGGACGCCGATGCCGCGGCCGCCGGCGCCGTCCTCGCGGCGCTCGCGCTGCCCGGCGCGGCGTGCGCCCCGGCCCTGGCCGGCGTCCGGGTGCGCTCGATGGAGTCGAGCACCCGCGCGCGGTCCCTGCGCTCCCTCGACCTCGTGCTGGCGGGTCTCGTCGCGGCGGTCGAGCGCGGCGAGGGCGCGGTGCCGGCACGCGCGGTGGTGACCCTGGCGAAGGTCAGCGACCCGGCGCAGGTGCGCGCCTTCACCCGCGCCGTGGACGCGCTGGAGGCCGCGCACGGCCTCCCTCCCCGGTGGCTGGACGTGGAGGTGCAGGTCGAGGTGCCCGCGCTCGTCGTCTCCTCCACCGGCACGGCAGCCGTGGCCGGCGTCCTGGAGGCCGCGGGCGGGCGCTGCACCGGCCTGCACTTCGGCACCTACGACTTCACCGCCGCGTGCGCGGTGCCGCCGGGGGCGCAGTCGCTGGAGCACCCCCTGGCCGACCACGCCAAGTCCGTGCTGCAGCTCGCGGCCGCCGGCACGGGGGTCGCGGTCAGTGACGGGTCGACCAACGTCGTGCCCACCGGCAGCGGGGAGCAGGTGCGCGCCGCGTGGGCGCTGCACGCCCGCCTGGTGCGCCGGGCCCTGGACCGCGGCCTGCCCCAGGGCTGGGACCTGCACCCCGGCCACCTCGTCACCCGCCACCTGGTGACCCTCGCCTTCTACCGCGCCCAGGCGCCGGAGGCGCTGCGCCGCCTGCGCGGGTGGGCCGCGAGCGCGGGCGCCACGAGCGCCGACGCCGGCTCCGGAGCGCTGGACGAGCCGGCCACCGCGCAGGCGATGGCGACCCTGCTGGTGCGCGGCATCGCCGCCGGCGCCCTGGACGCCGGGGCGGTGGCGGAGCGCTCCGGCGTGGACGCCGCCCGGCTGGCGGCGCTGGCCGCGCGGAGGGTGGCATGAGCTCCAGCCGCGGGGAGGGTGGCGTGAGCGACCTCGACCTGGTGGTCCGCGCGCCGCGGGCGATCACGCCGCAGGGGGAGCGGGCCGTCGTCCTGGGGGTCTCCGGGGGGCGGATCGCCGTCCTGGCCGACGCCGACGACCCCGCCGCGGCCGGCCTCACCGCCCCCCGCGTGCTGGACCTGGCCGCCGACGAGGTGCTGCTGCCCGGGCTGGTCGACGCGCACGTGCACGTCAACGAGCCCGGCCGCACCGAGTGGGAGGGCTTCGACTCCGCCACCCGGGCCGCGGCCCTGGGCGGGGTCACCACGGTCGTCGACATGCCGCTGAACTCCGTGCCGCCGACCACGACCGTCGCCGGGCTGCGCGCCAAGCACGAGGCCGCCCGGGGCCGGGTGCACGTGGACACCGGCTTCTGGGGCGGGGCGGTGCCCGGCAACACCGGTGAGCTCGCCGGGCTGGTGGCGGCCGGGGTGTTCGGCGCCAAGTGCTTCACCGCGCCCTCCGGCGTCCCGGAGTTCGAGCACGTGGACGCCGCGCAGCTGCGCGAGGCGCTCGCCGAGCTCCACCGCCTCGGGTCGGTGCTGCTCGTGCACGCGGAGGACCCCGGCGTGCTGGCCGACGCCGAGGGCTCGGCGCACGCCGAGGACGCGGACCCCCGTCACTTCGCCACGTTCTTGGCGACCCGGCCCGCCGCGGCCGAGGACGCCGCGGTGGCGATGGTCGTCGCGGCCGCCCGGGCCACCGGGGGCCGCGTGCACGTGGTGCACCTGGCCAGCGCCGGCGCGCTGCCGCTGGTCGCCGCCGCCCAGGCCCAAGGAGTGGCCGTGACCGCCGAGACCTGCCCGCACTACCTCGTGCTCGACGCCGACGCGGTGCCCGCCGGGGCGACGGAGTTCAAGTGCTGCCCGCCGGTGCGCGACGCCCGCACCCGCGAGGCGCTGTGGCGGGGGCTGCGCGACGGCGTCCTGGGCTCGGTCGTCTCCGACCACTCCCCGTGCACGCCCGACCTGAAGGACCCCGCCACCGGCGACTTCACCACCGCCTGGGGCGGCATCGCCTCGGTGCAGCTGGGCCTGCCGGTGCTGTGGACGGCGGCGCGCGCGCGGGGCGTCCCGCTGGCCGACGTGGTGGGCTGGACGGCCACCGCGACGGCCGCCCGTCTCGGCCTGGGCGGGCGCAAGGGATCCTTGGTCGTCGGCGCCGATGCCGACCTCGCCGTGCTGGCCCCCGAGGAGGAGTTCGTGGTCGACCCCGCAGCCCTGGCCCACCGCCACCCGGTCACCCCCTACGCCGGTGCCCGGCTGCGCGGGGTGGTCCGCTCGACGTGGCTGCGCGGCGCCCCGGTCGACGGGCGCACCCCGCGCGGGCAGCTCCTGCACGCCGCCGGCGGCCTCGCGTGAGCGCCGCGGCCGGTGGGACCGGCGGCGGCCAGCAGCCCGGCGCGGGCGGCTCGGCCAGCGCCAGCAGCGCGCCGTTCCAGCCGCTGGGGCCCGACCAGCAGCTCGGCGCCGGGGAGGCGATCGACCTGGCCGGGCGGGTGCTGGGCGCGACCGTCGTGGCCTGCAACGACCAGTTCTTCGCCGACGCCGCGAACCTGATCCTCCCGCACCCGGCCGTGCACGACCCGGCCGCCTTCGACGCCCGTGGGAAGGTCTACGACGGCTGGGAGACCCGCCGCCGGCGCACGCCCGGGGTCGACTGGGTGGTGGTGCGCCTGGCGACGCCGGGCGTCGTGGAGCGGGTGCACGTGGACACCGCCTGGTTCCGCGGCAACTACCCCCCGCACGCCTCGGTCGAGGCCGCGTGGCTGCCCGGCTACCCCGGCACCGACGCGCTCGCGGCCCTGGACCCCTCGGCGTGGACGCCGCTGGTGCCCCGCTCGGACCTGTCCGGCGACGCCGTGACGACCTTCGAGGTCTCCGACCCCCGGCGCTGGACGCACGTGCGCCTGACGATCCACCCCGACGGCGGGGTGGCGCGGCTGCGGGTGCACGGGCGCCCGGTGCCCGACCCCGAGCTGCTCACCGGGACCATCGACCTGCTGGCCGCGGAGCTCGGCGGCGCCGTGGTGCAGGCCAGCGACGAGTTCTACGGCACCGCCGCCCACCTGCTGCAGCCCGGGCGCGCGGCGTCCATGGCCGACGGCTGGGAGAACGCCCGGCGACGCGACGGCGGCCACGACTGGGTGCTGTTCTCCCTCGCCGCCCCCGGCCGGGTGCGGCGGGTGGAGGTCGACACGTCCTTCTTCGTCGGCAACGCGCCGGGCCGGATCCGGCTGCTGGGCACCGACACCCGCTCCAGCGCCGACGGGCGGGCCGGGGACTGGCGCGAGCTGCTCGACCTGCGGCCCCAGCCCGACACCCGCCACGTGCTCGCCGTGCCGCCCTCGCCGGCCCTGACCCACCTGCTGCTGGAGGCCCACCCCGACGGGGGGATGTCGCGGCTGCGGCTGTGGGGGGAGCTGGACGAGGACGGCGCGGCCCTGGTGCGCCAGCGCTGGGACGACACCCGGCCCTGAGGGCGGCCCGGAGCGCAGGAGGTCGAGCGTGAGAGCCGAGCGAGCGTCGGTGCTGGCCTGCGGCAGGCGGCACTCCCTGGGCGTGCGCGCCGACCGGACGGTGGTCGCGGCGGGCGCCGGCGCCGCCGGTGAGCGCGACGTCCAGGAGTGGCGGGACGTCGTGGCCGTCGCGGCCGGGAACGTGCACCCGGCGCGCAACACGGGCAGGTCGCACTCCCTGGCGCTGCGCTCGGACGGGACGGTGCTGGCGGCGGGCTGGGACGCCGACGGCCAGTGCCGGGTCGGGCACTGGCGCGGCGTCGTGGCCGTCGCCGCGGGGTGGCGCCGCTCGTTCGGCCTGCGCGCCGACGGCCGGGTCCTCGCCGCTGGACGGACGGCGGAGTCCGCGTGCGACGTCGGGCCGTGGCGGGAGGTCGTCGCGGTCAGCGCCGGCGACTGGCACACCGTCGCAGTCCGGTCGGACGGCGCAGCGGTGGCCACGGGGGTCGATCGTCTCGGGCAGTGCGCGGTGCAGGACTGGTGCGACCTGGTCGACGTGGCGGCCGGGTACCTGCACACCCTCGGCCTCCGCAGCGACGGGACGGTCGTCTCGGCCGGTCGCAGCGACGCCGGGGCCTGCGCCGTGGACGGCTGGCGCGAGGTGGTCGCGGTGGCGGCCGGCAGCCACCACAGCGTCGGGCTCCGCGCCGACGGCAGCGTGCTGGCCGTGGGCGCGAACGGCCACGGCCAGTGCGACGTGGAGGGCTGGCGCGACGTCGTCGTCATCGCGGCCGGCGCCTCGCACACGCTCGGGCTGCGCGCCGACGGCGCTGTCCTGGCGGCCGGCGACGACTCCGACGGCCAGTGCGCCGTGCAGGGGTGGCGCTGCCTGCGGTGAGGGCGGCGCCCCCGGCGGACCAGGGCTCGGCGGCCGCCTGCGTCATGCTCGCCCCGACCCTCCCCTCCACCTGCGACAGGAGCCCCAGGTGCTCACCGGTCTGTGCGCCTTCCCCCTGACCCCGCTGTCCGAGGACGGCGTCGACGAGGTCGCTCTCGCCCGTCTGGTGCGGCGACTGGCCGACGCCGGAGTCGACTCCGTCGGAGCGCTGGGCTCCACCGGGAGCTACGCGTACCTCACCCGGGACGAGCGCCGCGTCCTGGCCGGGGTCGCCGTCGAGGCGGCCGGCGACGTGCCGGTCGTCGTCGGCGTCGGCGCGCTGCGGACGCGCGACGTCCTCGGGCACGTCGAGGACGCGCAGGCGGCGGGCGCCGCCGGGCTGCTCCTGGCGCCGGTGTCCTACCAGGCGCTGACGGAGGAGGAGGTCTTCGGCCTCTACCGGGACGTGACAGCCTCCGCGTCGGTGCCGGTGGTGGTCTACGACAACCCGGGCACCACGCACTTCCGCTTCAGCGACGAGCTGCACGCCCGCATCGCCGCGCTCCCGGGGGTGACCGGGGTGAAGATCCCGCCGACCCCGGCCGAGCCCCGGGACGCGGCGCAGCGCATCGGCGCCCTGCGGGCGCTCCTGCCCGAGGGGTGCGGCATCGGCATCAGCGGCGACGCGTCCGCTTCGGTGGCCCTGGGTGCCGGCTGCGACGCCTGGTTCTCCGTGATCGGCGGCGTGCTGCCCGAGCCGGCGCTGGAGATCGTCCGCGCCGCCGCCGCAGGGGAGGACGAGCGCGCGCGGGCGGCGTCCGAGCGCCTGTCGCCGCTGTGGTCGCTCTTCGGCCGCTACGGCAGCCTGCGCGTGACCGCGGCCGTCGCCGAGCACCTCGAGCTCATCCAGGGCCCCGGCCTGCCGCGGCCGCTGCTGCCGCTCCCGGACGACGGCCGCCGAGCGGTCGTCACCGCCCTGCGGGGCCTGGGCCTGGGCGGGTGACCTCCCGGCGCGCTGCGGCAGGTGGACGCGACCCCACCTGGCCCGGTGGGGCCTGCACCCGAGAGGGTGTCGCCTGACGGGCTCGCTCCCCGCCGGTATCCGGCCGAGCGCGACCCGCACGAGAGGAGCTGGAAACGATGACCACCACGATCCCCACCGTCGTCACCGCGTGGTCGGACGACGAGGGCGCCGCACGCGCCGCGGACCTGTTCCGCGCCACGTACGGCGCGGAGCCCGACGGCGTCTGGGCGTCCCCGGGCCGGGTCAACCTCATCGGCGAGCACGTGGACTACAACGCCGGCCTCTGCCTGCCCATCGCGCTGCCGCACCGGACGTTCGTCGCGCTGGCACGTCGCGACGACGACCGCGTCCGGCTCGTGTCCGACCTGGCGCCGCACGAGACGTGGTCCGGCCCGCGGGCGGCGATCGCGCCGGGGAGCGTCGAGGGGTGGGTGGCGTACGCGGGCGGCCCCGCGTGGGCCCTGGCGCAGGACGGCCACGAGCTGGGCGGCTTCGACGCCGCGGTGGCGTCCTGCGTGCCCCTGGGCGCCGGGCTCTCCTCGTCCGCCGCGGTCGAGTGCGCCGTCGCGCTCGCGCTGGACGACGCCTTCGCGCTGGGCCTGGGCGCCGACGACGCCGGCCGGCGTCGCCTGGTCGACGCCTGCACCCGGACCGAGGCCGAGGTGGCGGGCGCCAGCACCGGTGGCATGGACCAGTCCGTGTCCCTGCGCGCGCAGGCCGACCACGCCCTGCTGCTCGACTGCCGGGACGGCAGCGTCGAGCAGGTGCCCTTCCCCCTGGACGCCGCGGGCCTGGAGCTGCTCGTCATCGACACCAGGGCACCGCACTCCCTCAACGACGGGCAGTACGCCCAGCGCCGGTCGACGTGCGAGGAGGCTGCCGCGACCCTCGGCGTCGACAGCCTGCGCGACGTCACCGACCTCGGGCCAGCGCTGGGGCGGCTGTCCGACGACGTCGTGCGCCGGCGGGTCCGGCACGTCGTCACCGAGATCGCGCGCGTGGAGGAGTTCACCGACCTCGTCCGCCAGGGCCGCATCCCCGAGGTCGGCCCGCTGCTGGACGCCTCCCACGAGTCGCTCCGCGTCGACTACGAGGTGAGCTGCGCCGAGCTGGACGTCGCCGTCGAGGCAGCGCGGTCGGCCGGCGCCCTGGGCGCCCGCATGACGGGGGGTGGTTTCGGCGGCTCCGCGATCGCCCTGGTGCGAACGGGCGCCTCGGGGGCGGTCTCCCTCGCCGTCCGGACCGCCTTCGGCGATCATGGGCTGGCTGAGCCGGCGTTCCTGGTCGCCCGCGCCGGCCGCCCCGGCGGCCGGGTGGTGTGAGCCCTGACGCGCCAGTGACGACGTCTCACCACGGAGGACACGAGGACATGACCGAGCCCGGACTCATCCAGGCGCAGGCGAAGATGCGCGGAGCAGGCGTCGCCGACGCCGCGATCGACGTCTTCACCCACTACTACGCCCAGCTGCAGGGGGGCGCCACCGGCCTGATCCGCGAGGACACGATCCTCCCGCTGACCGACCCGCCCCTGCTGGCCGACGTCGACGTCGACCGCGCCTCCGCCCAGCAGGCGCTGGAGCGCACCGCGATCCTCAAGCTCAACGGCGGGCTCGGGACGTCGATGGGCCTGGACCGCGCGAAGTCGCTGCTCCAGGTCCGCGACGGGCGGTCGTTCCTCGACCTCATCGTGGAGCAGGTGCAGCACGTGCGGAGCACCCACGGCGTGCGCCTGCCGCTGGTGTTCATGAACTCCTTCCGCACCGAGGACGACACGCTCGCCGCGCTCGCCCGGTACGCGGACCTGGCGGTCGACGACGTGCCCCTGACCTTCCTGCAGAACCAGGAGCCGAAGCTCCTGGCGGATGACCTGACGCCGGTGTCGTGGCCGGCGGACCCCACGCTCGAGTGGTGCCCGCCCGGGCACGGCGACCTGTACACGGCCCTCGCGGCCTCGGGCACCCTCGCGCGCCTGCTGGACGCCGGCTTCCGGTACGCGAGCGTGTCGAACTCCGACAACCTCGGGGCGGCGCCCGACCCGACCATCGCCGGCTGGTTCGCGGCGTCCGGCGCGCCGTACGCCGCGGAGCTGTGCCGGCGGACGGCGGCCGACCGCAAGGGCGGGCACCTCGCCGTCCGGGAGGCGGACGGCCGCCTCATCCTCCGCGACACTGCGCAGACCGCGCCGGAGGAGATGGGCTTCTTCACCGACGAGCACCGCCACCCGTACTTCCACACCAACAACCTGTGGCTGGACCTCGAGCAGCTCTCCGCCGCCCTGGAGGCCCGTGGCCCGGTCCTCGGGCTGCCGCTGATCCGCAACCTCAAGACCGTCGACCCGACGGACCCCTCCTCGCCGGAGGTGGTGCAGATGGAGACCGCGATGGGCGCCGCGATCGAGGTCTTCGACGGTGCCACCGCCATCGTCGTCGGCCGTGAGCGGTTCCTGCCGGTCAAGACGACCAACGACCTGCTGCTCGTCCGCTCCGACGCCTACGAGCTGCAGGCGGACCGGACGCTGCGGCGAGTCGTGCAGCGGGCGCCGCTCGTCGACCTCGACAGCGACCACTACAAGACCGTCGCGGACTTCGAGGCGCGGTTCCCGGCGGGGCCGCCCTCCCTCCGCGAGGCGACGTCGCTGACCGTCCGAGGGGACTGGACCTTCCAGGAGGACGTCACCGTCACCGGCCTGGCGGAGGTCGGACCCGAGGGCGCACCCGGGGTCCTGCCCGCCGGCACGAGCCTCGGCTCCTCCGGAGCCTGAGGACCGGGGGGACGCCGGTAGCTCGACCGGACGGCGTCCCCCCGTGGAGCTGCCGGGTCGCGCCTCAGCCGGTGGGCAGGTCGAGGGCTGCCTGCACGAGCCGGGGGAGCCGCGGGTCGGCCAGGCGCAGGGCGCCCATCTCCTGCGCGGTGAGCCAGGCCAGGGCGTCGTGCTCCTCCGGGGCCCGGTTGGTCGGCTCACCGGTCCACCGGTCCACGACCCACACGTCCATCCGGAAGTCCTCCCCGCGCACGTGGGCGAACCGCTCACCGGTCACGGCGGCCTCGACGCCCAGCTCCTCGGCCAGCTCCCGCTCCAGCGCGCGGTGCGGGGCCTCACCGGGCTCGACGTGCCCGCCGGGCAGGTCCCAGGCGTCGGGGTACCAGCGCCGGGTGGGCGTGCGGTGCACCAGGAGCGCGCGCCCGGAGCGGCGCAGCAGGCCGGTGACGACGAGGTGCTCGCCGTCCTCAGGGCTCGACACGCGACCACCTCGGCGGTCTGGGGGAGGACGGGCCGACCGGGCCTGCAGCGGCACCGCTCAGGAGCCGTCTGTCGGAGCTGCGCGCCTGGCCGCGGTGTTCGCCCGGCGGCTGGTGACCACGAGGCCTGCGACCAGCGCCGCGTAGCCCGCCGCTGCGGTGCCCACGACGACGGCCTCAGCAGCGGCGCCGCGCACGACGAGGGCGAGCAGCGCCGTCAGCACGCCGAAGCCCAGGCACAGGAGGCCGGTGGCCCTGAGGGCCCCGTGCGCCGCCTCGTGGCCGGCCTTCCACGCGTCGTCACTGGCCCGGGTGGCGCGCGTGCGGATGCCGACGGCCCCGTTGCGGTCCAGGGAACCGCCTCCGACCATGGCGGCCACACCCAGCAGCACGAGGGCCAGGACGAAGAAGGAGCCGACCAGCGAGACCGCGCCACCTGCGTCCACGCCAGCAGGGTAGGGCCGTCGAGCTCGCCGCTGCGGTCAGCCCGTCAGCCACCGTGACCAGCCGGCTGGGACGCCGCCGACCGACGTGCTCGCTGCCGTCCGAGCCGAGGAGCCGGAGAGCTGGCGCAGCTCGACCGGACGCCGGCAGGCAGCGGCTGCGCGTCCCGCCCAGGCCAGGGCGTCCTGGTGGGCGTCGACGTCGATCACCCAGAACGCCGCCAGCTGCTCGGGGCCGGCGACGGCCGGGCCGAACGTCGTGCTGGGCACCCCCGACGTGACGAGGACCAGCGACGCGTCGCCCGCCGGCTGCAGGTCTCCGCCGCAGACGAGAGCGCCGTCACGGTCGAGGGCGTCGGTGAGGGCGCGCACGTTCCCGACGGCCTCCACCCCGGGGTCGTGCGGCGACGGCGAGCCTGCGCGGCTGTGGTCGACGGCGTGGACCGAGAGGAGGTAGGAGGTCACCGGTGCAGTGTGGCGAGCGCGGAGCCCGCCGCGCCAGACCCTCGGTGCCGTCGTCGTGGCGACCAGCAGCTCCGCCTCGGACGCGCCACGTCCTCGTCCGGGGGGAGCCCCGCCTCGTGGTGGCAGCAGCCGTCGGGCGTGACGCTGATCGAGTAGCGGAGTGGTCTCACCTGGTCGCTCTCCCCCGCTGCGCGCCGCGCGCTGACCGGATCCTGGGAGGACTGCGGCGGCGGCCGCTCCTCATCGGTGCCGCGAGCGACCGGACGGTGGCGGTCGCGCCGTCCCCGAGGCCTCGACGTCGACGACACGTAGCCTCCACCGGTGCTGTCCTGCGGCGTGAGCGCGCGCTCGTGAGGCTGCGGCGTCCAGTCGGGTCCGCCAGGCGGTGGGCGGTCGCAGCCCTGGCCCTCGTGCTGCTGCTGGCCGCGTCGACGGCCTGGTGGTTCCTCTGGTTCCCGCACGAGCGCCCGTCGCTGCGCTCCGGTGAGGGCTACGGCATCGACGTCAGCAACCACCAGGGCAGGATCGACTGGCCGGCGGTGGCCTCTGACGACATCGCCTTCGCCTACATCAAGGCCAGCGAGGGCGGGGACCACACCGACGCCCGCTTCCGCCAGAACTGGGCCGGTGCCGAGGAGGCCGGCGTGAGGCGCGGCGCCTACCACTTCTTCACCCTCTGCCGGCCCGGCGCCGAGCAGGCCGAGCACTTCCTGCGCACCGCCCCACCGGTGGGCTCCGCGCTGCCACCCGCGGTGGACCTGGAGCTCGTCGGCAACTGCAGCCAGCGCCCAGAGCGCGAGGCGGTGTACGCCGAGCTCGACGCCTTCCTCGCCGCGGTCGAGGCGGCGTGGGGTCGTCAGGTGCTGCTGTACGTCGGCGAGGACTGGGAGGGCCGCTACCCCGTCCTGGACCGCTCCGAGCGGCCCCGGTGGCTGGTCAGCTTCCTCGGGCGCCCCGACCCGCGCTGGGCGGTGTGGCAGTTCCACTGGTGGGGTCGCGTGGACGGCGTGCGCGGCGACGTCGACGTCGACGTCGGCCGGCTCACCGTCCTCACTGCGCGGTAGCCGATCGTCAGGGGCGACGTCCGTCGATGACGCCTCGATCAGGGAGCCCGATGGTCGGAGCCCTACCGCCGGGGGAGCCGCATGCAGGGCCCGGGGGCTGAGCCGTCGGGGGACCGTCTCGCTCAGGAGCGGTGCTCTGCGCCAGGCAGGGCGCGCCACTCCCGGTCGAGGAGCGCGTACTGGTAGCCGTCGACCCACCCCAGGTCGGCGTGCCAGGAGTCCTCGACCCCGTGCTGCTCACGTCGCATCCCCGCCTTCTCGAGCACACGGGCGGAGGCCGGGTTGTCGGCGTTGCAGCTGGCGGTGACGCGTCGCAGCCCGAGGCCCTCGAAGGCCGCGGCGAGGAGGGCTCGCGCGAGGTCGCTGCCCAGGCCCCGTCCCCAGGAGGCGGGATCGACGATGTAGCCGATGACTCCTTCGGTGCGCTTGGGCATCCCGGGCTGGCCCATCCCGTCGACGACGTCGAGGAAGCCCATCGCCACGACCTGGCCGTCGAGCTCGGCGACGCACGAGAAGTCCGTCCCGCTGTCCGGCACCGCCAGCCACTCCCGGCGGAACGTCTCAGGGTCGACGTGGGTGCGGAGCATGAAGCGGTTGACGACGGGATCGTTGCGCAGCGCGAGCAGCGGCTCGAGGTCGTCCGCTCGAGGGTCGCGCAGGAGCAGGCTGCCGACGCGCACCGGCCACGGGCTGGAGGTCACCACCTGATCCTGCAGCCTGATCGACCACTCGCTCGTGCGAACGGCGGATCGGCCCACGCGGAGGGGTTCATGACGTCGGCGAGGCGGGTCGTGAGGTCTGGGGGCCACACGGGCTCGGGCGCACGGTCGAGCTCCTCCAGGCTGGACCAGCGTCGGGTGAGGATGCCGTCGACCGGGTCCGGGTCCTGCGCGGGAAGGGTGAGGTCGTCGGTGCGGGCCAGGAAGTACGTCTCGCGCTGGCGGACCGGTCGTCCGTCGAAGGCGAAGTCGTGCTCCCACGTCCACAGCTCCTGACCGGGCGCGTCCTGGCGCCCGGCCTCCTCGAGCAGCTCCCTGCGCGCGGCCTCCCGCAGCGACTCCTGGCCTTCAACACCGCCGCCCGGGCACGCCCAGTGGACTGCGTGCGGGCCGCCGTGCAGCTGCACCAGGACCAGCCCGGTCTCGTGCACCAGGACCGTGCGCGCAGCCACGCGCACGGGGACCGCGTCTGGTCCGTCGGCACCGCGCTGGGATCGGTCCACCGCACCAGGGTCCTCCTCGGGATGCTCACCGCGCGACCCCGTCCCAGGCGAGGGCTGGAGGGCTGGACAGGAGCTGGTCGAGTGCTCAGGCGGGGGTGGTGGCCATCGCGGCGATGCGGCGGAGCTCGGCGAGGTGCCCGTCCAGGGCTGTGCGGCCGGTGTCGGTGAGCGCGAGCCAGGTGCGGGTGCGCGTGCCGTGAGGGGTCCTGGTGGTGTGCAGGTAGCCGGCTCCGGTCAGCACCCTGACGTGCTTGCTGAGGACGGAGTCGCTGACGCCGAGGGCGTCACGGACGGTGGCGAAGTCGAGGGCCTCCACCGGCGCGAGCATCGCGCAGACCTGCAGGCGGTTGGGGGCGTGGACGAGCTCGTCGAAGGCGGGTGGGGTCACGGAGGTCATCGGCCTGCTCGGACCCGCTCGCGCAGGGAGGCGTCGAGGTGGCGTTCGTTGACGAGCGTGGCGAGGAGGGCGACGACGCCGGCGACCGCCAGGGCGTGGGGGACGTCCCAGAACTGCTGGAGGACGAAGGCTCCTGCGAACAGCGTGAACACCACCACGTACCAGGCCGCCAGCCCGTGGGAGTAGCGGTCGATCGACACGCCGGTGGAGCGCTTCAGGGCTCCGAGCAGGGCGAGGGGGGCGAGGCAGGCGCCGACCGCGACCAGGAGGGTCGAGGACGTCTCCACGGCGTCGCTGGGGTCGGACCGCCCCACGACGAGCCCTGCCCCGATGAACAGGGAGGCTGTGCTCAGGGCCGCCCCCAGGTGGTACCACCAGGGGGCGGTGGCCCGGTCGGCGATGCGCTCCCTCGCGGAGGTGGTGTCCTGCAGGGCGGCTCGGGCGGCGTCCGGCGTCGTGGGCAGTCCACTTTCCATGGCAGCAAGCTAGCTGATGCTTTCCATGGCGGCAAGGACGTCGGGCGGGCAGGTGAGCAGCTGGCTCGGTGCGGCCTCGTCCGGGAGGCCGAACAGGGTGAGGAGCCGTCGGGCGCGTCCTCGGCGCCGCGGATCAGGACCTCGCCGTCGCAGACCGCGTCGTCGACGTCGCGGCCGTCGTCGAGGCGAGCGGGTGCCGGTACGGTCCGGCGCACCGGCCATCGGGGTCGGCACGGACCTCGGAGACGTGACGATGACTGACGTGACGAAGAGAGCCCACGCGGTGGACGCCGCCTTCACGGCTGTGATCGAGAAGGACGGATCGTTCCCGACCTTCGTGGAGCTCGTCGGGTCCGACGTGGTCCTCGGCACCCGACGGGCCGTCAAGGTCGAGGGGACCATCGACGGTCACCCGTTCGCAGCCACGCTCATGCCCTCCGGCCGAGGACCGCACTGGCTGCCCCTGCGAGCAGCCATCTGCAGGGACATCGGCAAGTCCCGAGCCGGCGAGGAAGTCGCCGTGCACCTGCAGCAGCGGACCAGTTGAGGCGGGCGTCCATGGATGCGGAGCAGGTCGCGGCAGCCGTGAAGATCGAACGGCTCCGCCTGTCCGACTTCCTGGAGGGCCTCGACGACGCGGACTGGGCCACGCCGTCGCTGTGCTCGGCCTGGACCGTGCGGGAGGTGGTGGCCCACCTGACGACCACGACCAGGGAGACGGTCGGTTCCATCGTCTGGGCCGCGCTCAAGGCACGGGGCAGCTTCGACCGGATGACCGCGGACGTCGCGCGCGACCGGGCGGCGAGGTCCACGACCGCCGAGCTCGTCCAGCAGCTGCGCGAGAGCGCCGAGTCGTCCCGGCGCATGCCCGGCAGCGGTCCTCTGGACCCGCTGATGGACCTGCTCGTGCACGGCCAGGACATCGCGCGCCCGGTCGACCGACCTCACCTGGTGCGCCCCGACGTCGCCGCACCGGTCCTGACCCACGTCGCGGCGAACCGGCTGCTCGGCGGTCCGAAGCGCCTCGCGGGGCTCAGCCTCGTCGCGACCGACGCGCAGTGGTCATCGGGGGAGGGGCCGCAGGTGCGAGGAGGCGCAGCGGACCTCCTCCTCGCCGCCACCGGCCGCCCGGCCGGTCTCGCAGGCCTGACCGGCCCTGGGGTGGACCGGCTGGCCGAGAGGCTCAGGCGCTGATGGACGGCGGGCACCCGGACCCCTGGTCAGCCGTGGCGAGCGGCTGGGCGGAGTCGTCGACGACGACCTGCACGTCGCCGCCGATCACCGCCTCGTCGCGCCGAGCGGCCTGCGCTTCGCAGGCGCTGCAGCTGCTGCACGAAGCCGTCCAGCGCGGTGAGCTGAGCACCCGTGAGGCCCTGGAGCGCCACGACCGCATGACTGAGGTGAAGATCCGGCTCCTGGGCGACCGGGTCTCCCGAAGCGTCGCGCTGCAGCTCGCCCAGGAGCTCGGTGCGTCCTCCGCCACGGCGTGCGAGCACCTCGCGGTGACTCGGCTGCAGGCCGATGCGCTCATCGCCCTCGACCCGGCGCTGGTCGGCCTGGCCGACGGCGTCGTCCCCTCCGCGACCCTGGACGACCTCACCGGGTGAAGAGCCCGGCGAGGACGTCACCGACTCCGCTGGAGGATCGCCCGGAGACTGTGCGATCGACGTCCGGGCGGCCCGGTGCCCGGACGCTGCAGCACGTGTCGCCTCGCTGGCCCGTGAAGCGACACGTGCTGCAGCCGACGCGGTGCGCGCCTTCGCGAGCCGTCCCGGTGGCCGCCCCCACGTCCCTGGCAGGACGGTGACCGCCTCACCGGGGCCACCGCGGGTCACTGCTGGGCGGCGACCGAGACCTCCCCGGTCGCCGGCCCCCGCCCGCGCCCGTGCAGCAGCGGCTCGGACAGCAGCACGGCCAGCGCCAGCCCGGCGAGCGCGGCGGCGACCAGCGGCACGCTCCGCGCACCGGGCCCGGCGAGCACCCAGCCGCCGACCAGCGCACCTGCGGCGATGCCGAGGTTGAACGCCGACCCGTGCCCGGCCGAGGCCACGTCGGTGCTGCCGGGGGCGACGGTGAGCACCTGGTTGACCATCGCCGGCGGCAGGGACGCCGAGGCGAAGGAGGTCACCGAGGCGATGACGACGGCCGCCGCCGGGGAGTCGCCGAACAGGTTCAGCGCCAGCAGCGAGGTGGCCAGCAGCGCCACGGAGCCGACGAGCGCGGCGCGCGGGTGGCGCCCGGCCACGGCGGCCACCACGGCGGTGCCGAGCACCCCGGCGATGCCGAGCGCCACCAGGACCCCGCTCATCGACGCGCGCGCGAAGCCGGCGACGTCGATGAGGAAGGCGGTGATGTACGTGTAGGAGGTGAACGACCCGGTGATGCCCAGGGCGGTGACCACGAGGATCAGCCAGTAGCGGCGAGCGTCCGGTGCGGTGCCGCGCGAGGCGTGGCCCTGGCCCGCGCGCGTGCTCGGCACCAGGACGGCGGTCGCGACCATCGCCACCACGCCCAGCGCGCTGACGGCCAGGAAGCCGGCGCGCCAGGTGCTCTGCTCACCGATCCAGGTCGCGGCCGGCACCCCGAGGACCGGCGCCATCGACCCGCCCCCGAGCACGAGCCCGATGACGCGCGCACGGGCGGCGGGGGAGAAGAGGCCGGACGCCGTCACGGCTGCGACCGCCCAGAACACCGCCTGGGCGACCGCCGTGACCAGCCGCGCGCCCAGCAGCAGGCCGTAGCCCGGGGCCAGCGCGGAGGCGGCGGTGGAGACGACGAACACCGCGAGCAGCCCGGACAGCAGCAGGCGCCGCGGCACGCCCTGCACCAGGTGCGTGAGCGGCACCGAGACCACGGCCACCACGAGCCCGTAGGCGGTGACCAGCAGTCCGATGGTGCTGCGGGAGGTGTCCAGGTCGTCGGCCATCAGCCCGAGCAGGCCCACCGGCAGCTGCTCCACGGTCACCATCGAGAAGGCCCCGACCACGATGGCCGCCAGGGCCCCGACCCTCCGCCACCGTCCGTGCACCGGTCATGACTACCCCATTCCCGCTCCGCCGCCGCGACGGGGGCCGCCTCGCGCGCCGCGCCGGTCGCCCTGTCGGGTGAGCGCCGCAGGCGGCGGCGGCGGTGCGCTCAGGGAGCGCCCCCCGACTGCCGACAGGCCACCGTGACCTCCTCCCCGGCACCGGCGGCAGCCGCAGCCTCGCTGCGGCTGCCACGCGCGCGCACCGCGGTGCTGCTGTGGCTGGTGGTGGCCGCCGGGGTCGTCACGACCTCCCTGGTCGGCGGGGCGGCCCCGGCCGGCGTCCTGCCGCACGCCGTGGCGCTCGCGCTGGGCTCGGTGCTGGTCGCGCGGGCGGTCACCGCCGGCCCCGAGGTGCGCGTCTGGGGCCCGATGGCGGCGGCGGTCGTCGCCGTCGCCGCGTGCGCGGTGCTCGCGCGGCTGGGTGGGCCCGTGTGGTCCTGGGCCCCGCTGTTGGGGCTGGTCGCGGCGCCGCTGCACTACCGCGCCCTCATGGCGATGCTGGCGCTGCGGGTGCGCGGCATGCTGCCGAGCGCCTGGATGGACGCCGTGGGCGCCGCCCTGGTCGCCGGGGCCGGGGTGTGCGCGGTGCTGCTCGGCCCGCTGACGACCCGCTCGGGCGGGTCGGAGCTGTCGGCGGCGCTGGCGCTGTCGCGGCCGGTCGTGGTGCTGGTGCTGCTGGCCTTCGCGGTCTCCCTGGTGATGATCAGCGGCTGGGGGACCGACCTCCGCCTGGAGCTGCTCCTCGCCGCGTTCACCGCGATGGCGCTCGCCGAGGCGGCCGCGCTCGCCCGCTTCGCCGGTCTCGACCTGCCCGCCGCCGCGACGTCGTGGGGCCACGCGGCCTCCGTCGCGCTGATGGCCTGGGCGGCCTGGCGCCCCGGGCCCGTGCGCGCGGCCGACCGGACGCTGGTCGGCTCCGCAGCGGTCCTCGCCGCCCCGGCCGCCTTCCTGGCCGTCTGCGCGGGGGTCTTCTGGGTCGACCACGTGCGCGGTCTGCCCACCTCGGCGGTCGTGCTGGCGCTGCTGGGCCTGGGCGCGGTGGGCGCCAAGATCGCGATGGTCTTCCGCGAGCTCGCCGCGCTGCAGGGCAGCCGGGACCAGGCCGTCACCGACGAGCTCACCGGCCTCGGCAACCGCCGGGCGCTGCTCGCCCGCCTGCGCGCGCCCGGTCCGGTGGTCGTGCTGCTCATGGACCTGAACCGGTTCAAGGACGTCAACGACGGCCTCGGCCACTCCGCGGGCGACGAGCTGCTGGTCGCCGTCGGCCGGCGCCTGCAGGCCCGGCTGGGGCCGGCCGACCTCCTCGTGCGCCTGGGCGGCGATGAGTACGCCGTGGTGGTCGACGCCGAGGGCGCCCGGGCGGGAGCTGCGCTGGGACGCACCCTGTGGCAGGCCCTCCGCGCGCCGTTCGACGTGGGCGGTCAGACCGTGCACGTCGGCGCCAGCGTCGGGGTGGCCGTCTCCGACGGCGGAGCCTCGCCCGAGGAGCTGCTGCGCCGCGCCGACGTCGCGATGTACGCCGCGAAGACCGCCGGCACCGGCGTGCGCGTGCACGACGCCGCCCTCGACGCCGACACGCGCGGGCGCCTGGAGACCGTCGAGCAGCTGCGCCTCGGGCTGGCGCGCGGCGAGCTGCGCGTGCACTTCCAGCCGCAGGTCGCGGTGTCCGGTGGCGCCGTCGTCGGGCTCGAGGCCCTCGTGCGCTGGCAGCACCCCCGGCGCGGGCTCCTCGGTCCCGACGCCTTCCTCGACCTCGCCGAGCAGCACGGGCTCATGGCCGAGCTCACGGCGCAGGTGCTCGAGGACGCCGTCCGCCGGGCCGCGCGGTGGCGGGCGGACGGGCGCGACCTGCACGTGGCCGTCAACCTCTCGGCGAGCAGCCTGCGCGACGCCGCCCTGCCCGACCTCGTCGCCGGCGCGCTCCTGCGCCACGGACTGCCGGCCTCGGCCCTGGTCCTGGAGATCACCGAGACGACGCTGATGGCCGACCCCGAGCGGAGCATCGCCGTGACCCAGGCCGTGGTCGACCTCGGCGTCGCGGTGAGCATCGACGACTACGGCACCGGCTACTCCTCGCTCGCCTACCTGCGCCGCCTGCCGGTGGCCGAGCTGAAGGTGGACCGGGCCTTCACCGCCGACGTGACCCGCGACCCGCGCGCCACCGCCATCGTGCGCACCACCGTCGACCTCGCCCACAGCCTCGGCCTGCGCCTGGTGGCCGAGGGCGTGGAGGACGAGGAGACCCTGCGGCGCCTGCGCCGGCTCGGGTGCGACGTCAGCCAGGGCTACCACCACAGCCGCCCCCTGCCGGCGGAGGCCGTGGACGCCTGGCTGGCCGCGCACGGGCCCGCGCCCCGAGGGGCGTCCACCGTCCTGCCCCGCCAGGCGACCGGCCGGGGGGAGACCCCGGGCTGAGCCTCAGCGCGCGGTCGGCAGCGCCGCGAGCGGGCGTCCCCGCGCCGACATCAGCGCGGCGCCGACCACGCCCGCCAGCGCCCAGGCCGCCAGCACCGCCAGCGGCCCGCGCAGGTGGGAGCCGGTGAAGTAGACGGCGTCGCGCAGCGCCGCCAGCCCGGCGCCGTTGGGCAGCCACGGCCCGACCTCGCGCCACGGGCTGGCCAGCAGGTCCGCCGGCCACGGCCCGCCCGCGGAGGGGTTGCCCGCCACCACGAAGAGCAGCAGCACCAGCGCGGTGCCGATGATCCCGAACATCGCCTGCAGGGCCATGGACGCCGCCCCGACCGCGAGCACGACGAGGGCGCCGAGCGCCGCGGTGACCACCGGCGAGCCCACGAGGTAGCCGTACCCGGCGTCCACCACCGCGGTGCCCAGCACCCCGGAGGCCACGGCGTACCCGGCCAGCAGCCCCAGGCGCGCCAGGCCCGAGCGCAGCCCGGCCGGTGTCATGCCCAGCGAGACGCCGAGCACCGCCGAGAGCAGGTAGCCCCCCACCACCCAGCCGACGAGCAGGTAGAACGAGACGAGCCCCCGCGAGTCGCCCGCGGGCAGCGGCACCAGGTCGTCGACCTGCAGCTCGGCGCCGGCGGAGCGCGCCACCGGCTCGAAGACCGCCTCCAGCGCCGTCACGGTCGCCGGGCCGCCGGCGGAGGCGACCAGCAGGTGCGGACCGTCCGCCTCGACCACGAAGGCGCCGTCCACGTCGCCGTCGCGCACCTGCCGCTCCGCCGCCGCCGCGTCGTCCACGTCGTGCAGCACCACCGGTGCGCCCGCCTGCGCGAGCGCCTGGCCCAGCGGCTGGCGCTGGGCCTGCGGCACGGCGGTGGCCACCGGCAGGTCGCGCGGCTCGGCGGCGTGCAGGGCGCCGGCGTAGGAGGCCGTGAACGCGAGCTGGATGCCCAGCACCGCCACCGCCACCACGCCGACCAGCACCGCCCGGGCCCGGCCGCCTCCCGCGGCGGCCGGGACGTCGGCCGGAGCGGCGGTGGGGGCCTGGACGGGTGAGCCGGCCTCGTGCCGGCCGTGGTGGGACATGGGGCTCCTTCAGGAGGGTGCGCGGCGGGGACGGCGTCCATGCTCCTCGGGCCCCTCGCGCCGCCGCGCCCACCCCTGCCCCCGTCGGGGGAGGGCGCCCGGAGGGGCTGGCTAGGGTGCCGCGGGTGGTGCAGGAGCGGGCCGTCGTCGTGGCCGTGGTGGGGCCGACGGCGACCGGCAAGTCCGACCTCGGCGTCGCCCTCACCCGCGCGCTGGGCGGTGAGGTGGTCAACGCCGACGCCTCCCAGCTGTACCGCGGCATGGACGTCGGCACCGCCAAGCTGCCCCCGCACCTGCGCGCCGGCGTCCCGCACCACCTGCTCGACGTCCTGGACGTCACCGCCGAGGCCCGCGTGGCCGCCTACCAGACCGCGGCGCGCGCCGCGTTCGCCGAGGTGGGCGCCCGCGGCCGGGTGCCGGTGCTCGTGGGCGGCTCGGGCCTGTACGTGCGCGCCGCGCTGGACGCCCTGGAGTTCCCGGCCACCGACGCAGCCGTGCGGGCGGCGCTGGAGGCCGAGCTGGAGGCCGTGGGCGCCGGGGCGCTGCACGCCCGGCTCGCGGCGGTCGACCCCGCGGCCGCCGCGGTGATCCTGCCCACCAACACCCGGCGCGTCGTGCGCGCCCTGGAGGTCCACGAGCTCACCGGCCGGCCGTTCAGCGCGTCGATGCCCGAGGCCGGGCGCTACGCCGTCCCGGCCGTGCAGGTGGGGCTGCGCGCCGAGCGGGAGGTGCTGCGCGAGCGGATCGCCGTGCGGGTGGCGCGCATGCTGGACGCCGGCCTGGTCGCCGAGGTCGAGCAGCTGCTCGCCCGCGGCCTGCGCGAGGGCAGCACCGCCCGCCGGGCCCTGGGGTACGCGCAGGTCATCGACGCCCTCGACGGCCTGTGCACGATCGAGGAGGCCGCGGAGGCGACCATCCACGCCACCCGCCGCTACGCCCGCCGCCAGCTGTCCTGGTTCGGGCGCGACCCGCGCGTGACCTGGCTGGACGCCGACCGGCTGGGCCCCGAGGAGCTGCTGGACGCCGCGCTGGCGGTGGTCCGCCCTACGCTGGGCCGGTGACGATCACCAGCCTGCCGTTCGTCAAGGGCCACGGCACGCAGAACGACTTCGTGCTCGTGCCCGACGCCGACGGCGCGCTGGAGCTCGACCCGGTGCTCGTCGCCCGCCTGTGCGACCGCCGCGCCGGCCTGGGGGCCGACGGGCTGATCCGGGTGGTGCGCTCGGCGGCGCTGCCAGAGGGCGCGGCCGCCCTGGCCGAGGACGACGCCGCGGAGTGGTTCATGGACTACCGCAACGCCGACGGCTCCCTGTCGGAGATGTGCGGCAACGGCGTGCGCGTGCTCGTGGCCCAGCTGCTGGCCTCGGGCTGGGTCGACCACCGCCTGCTCGACTCCGCGCAGGGCCTGGCCGTGGGCACCCGGGCCGGCGTCAAGCGGGTCCGGCGCGCCACCGGCCCGGGCGGGCAGCCGTGGCTGGCCACCGACATGGGCCCCTGGCGCCTGGGCGACCCCGCGGGCGCCGCGGCCTCCGGCGCCGACGCGCGGGTCGCCGTCCTCGGCCTGGACGGCGTGCCGCGCCCGGCGCTGTCGGTCGACCTCGGCAACCCGCACACCGTCGTGGCGCTCTCCAGCGCGGCCGAGCTGACCGCGGCCGACCTCACCGCGCCGCCCGCGGTCGACCCGCTGCCGGTGCACGGGAGCAACGTGGAGCTGGTGCTGCCGCTGGACGCCGAGGAGGCCGGCGCCGCGGGCGGCCTGCCGGGGGACGGCGAGCCCGTCGGCCGCGTGCGGATGCGCGTGCACGAGCGCGGGGTGGGGGAGACCCTCTCCTGCGGCACGGGCGCCTGCGCCGCGGCGCTCGCCGTGCGCTCCTGGGCGGGCGGGGACGCCGCGGGCGCGCCCGACCGCTGGCTCGTGGAGGTCCCCGGAGGCACCCTCGCGGTGCGCGCGCTGCCGGGCCAGCGGGTGGAGCTGGCCGGGCCGGCCGAGCTCGTCGCCTCCGGGCAGGTGGACGCCGCCTGGCTGGCGGCCGCCAGCGAGCACCGCTGAGCACCCTCCGCGACGCGCCGGGGCGTGGTGACACGCCGGGTCGTGATGAATCCGTGATGTGACAGGAGTGCACTCCTGGGGCCGGAGTCCAGATCGACCCCACTTGTTCACTGAAAGTGGTTGCCGGTGGCGTGCAGTAGGCGCACGATTGTCCTCGTCTGAGGGGGCGGCACATGAGCGACGTGATGACCGGGGTCCCGGTCACGATGAGCACCGGTACGAGCACGGGCCTGGCGGCCCTCGTGGTCCTGCGTCCGCGCGGGTCGGGCGAGGGGTCCGTGGCCTCCGTGGCCTCCGACCTCGGCTCGCGCGACGACCGGCTCAGGCGCCGCGAGGTCCTGCTGCACCACCTGGAGCTCCAGCGCCGCCGCCGGGCCCGCCGCTCGGCGTGAGCCGCAGCACCCGGTAGCCGCGCGCGCTGTGCGCGCGCTCCACCGAGAACCGCTGCGCCCACGGCTGCTCGGCCAGCCAGCGCTGCAGGGAGTCCGAGCCCAGGTTCTTCTGCACCACCAGGTGCGCCGTCCCGTCGGGGGCCAGCCGCGGCAGCCAGCGCTCCAGCAGCTCGTGCAGCGCCGCCTTCCCGACCCGGATCGGCGGGTTGGACCACAGCGCCGCCAGGTGCACGTCGTCCGGGACGTCGTCGGGCGCCACCGCGCGCACGCCGTCCAGCCCCAGCCGCGCGGCGTTGGCCGAGGTGACCTGGCGGGCCCGCTCGTTCACGTCGACGGCCCACACCCGCGCCCGCGGTGAGCGGCGCGCCATGGTCAGCGCCAGCGGCCCCCACCCGCACCCCAGGTCGAGCAGGTCGCCCTCGGCGGGCGGGCCGGGGACGACGTCCAGCAGCACCGCGGTGCCGGGGTCCAGGCGCTCGCCGCTGAAGACCCCCGGGGCGCTCTCGAGCTCGACCGCCTCGCCGTCCAGGCGCACCCGCAGCGGGCGCCGGGAGTCCGGACCGGCCGGGGCGGCGCTGAAGTAGTGGTCCTCGGGCACCGGCGCGACGCTAGCCGATCCGGGGAAATGGGCTCGCGCCCGCGAGCGTTGGACTGGAAGACTCGGTCCCGCCCGGGGACCACGGCTCAGGAGGCCCATGACCACCGCACCGCGCGAGGACGCCGTCACCCGGATCCTCGCCCGCCACGACGACGTCGTCGACGGCACGAGCACCACCACCGCGACCACGACGGCGACCCGCAGCGCCCCGGCGAGCAGCACCGGGGTCGACGACAGCCGCGACTACGACGGCGACCAGTACGACCTCGCCGACCGCCAGGCGCTGCGCCGCGTCGGCGGCCTGTCCACCGAGCTCACCGACGTCACCGAGGTCGAGTACCGCCAGCTGCGGCTGGAGCGGGTCGTCCTCGCCGGCGTCTGGTCCTCGGAGTCCGGCACCGCCGAGGACGCCGAGAACTCCCTGCGGGAGCTGGCCGCGCTGGCCGAGACCGCGGGCTCGGAAGTGCTGGACGGCGTCCTGCAGCGGCGTCCGAACCCCGACCCGGCCACCTGGCTGGGCAGCGGCAAGGCCGTCGAGCTCAAGGACGTCGTGGCCGCCACGGGCGCTGACACCGTGATCGCCGACGGCGAGCTGTCGCCCTCCCAGCGCCGCGGCCTGGAGGACATCGTCAAGGTCAAGGTCATCGACCGCACCGCGCTGATCCTGGACATCTTCGCCCAGCACGCGAAGAGCCGGGAGGGCAAGGCCCAGGTCGAGCTGGCGCAGCTGGAGTACCTGCTGCCGCGCCTGCGCGGCTGGGGCGAGTCGATGTCCCGCCAGGCCGGTGGCCGCGTCGCCGGCGGTGAGGGCATCGGCTCCCGCGGTCCCGGTGAGACGAAGATCGAGCTCGACCGCCGCCGCATCCGCACCCGGATGGCCAAGCTGCGCCGTGAGATCAAGGGCATGGCCCCCTCGCGGGAGACCAAGCGCTCCGGGCGCCGCCGCACGGGCGTGCCCGGGGTGGCGATCGCCGGGTACACCAACGCCGGCAAGTCCAGCCTGCTCAACCGGCTGACCGGTGCGGGCGTGCTGGTCGAGGACGCCCTGTTCGCGACCCTCGACCCCACGGTGCGCCGCGCCGAGACCCCCGACGGGCGCCTGTACACCCTCGCCGACACGGTCGGGTTCGTGCGCAGCCTGCCCACCCAGCTCGTGGAGGCGTTCCGCTCCACGCTGGAGGAGGTCGCCGAGGCCGACCTGGTGCTGCACGTGGTCGACGCCTCCCACCCCGACCCGGAGGGCCAGATCACGGCCGTGCGGGCCGTGATGGCCGACATCGGGACCGACGCCTCCGGGCACCGGCCGCTGGAGGTCGTCGTCCTCAACAAGGCCGACGCCGCCGACCCCGACGTCCTCGCCCGCCTGCAGCGGCGCGAGCCCGGCGCCGTCGTGGTCTCCGCGCGCACCGGCGCGGGGATCGAGGCGCTCCGTGAGCGCATCGCCGAGGTCCTGCCCCGCCCCGACGTCCTGGTCGATGTCGTCGTGCCCTACTCGCGCGGCGACCTGGTCAGCCGGGCCCACACCACCGGTGAGGTGCTCACCGAGCAGCACACCGGCGAGGGCACCCGGCTGGTCGCCCGCGTGGGCGCCGAGCTGGCCGCCGAGCTGGGGACCCCCGTCCAGCAGGGCTGAGCACCACAGCACCACCCTCGCGGCGCAGGCCCCGGACCCCTCGTCCGGCGCCTGCGCCGCGGTCGTCCCCGCGCCGGTTACCGTTCGGCCGGTGCCCACGCTGAGCCCCGGTGCCCTGCGCACGCCCCCCTCCGGCATCCGCCGCGTCTTCGACCTCGCCCGCGCCCAGCCGCGCCCGGTGATCGAGCTGCACGTGGGCGAGCCGAGCTTCTCCCCGCCCGCGCACGTCGTCGAGGCCGCGCAGCGCGGCTACGCCGAGGGCCGCACCCACTACACGCCCAACGGGGGCCTGCCCGAGCTGCGCGCGGCCATCGCCGCCGACCTGGCCGCCCGCCAGGGCGTGGCCACCGCGCCCGAGCAGGTCGTCGTCACCGCCGGCGGCATGCAGGCCCTGCACCTGGCCCTGTCGATGGTGCTCGGTCCTGGCGACGAGGTGCTGCTGCCCGACCCGGGCTGGCCGAACTTCGTCATGGCCGTGCGGCTGCTCGGTGCCGTCCCGGTGGGGTACCCGCTGTCCCCCGAGCGCGGCTTCCGCCCCGACGCCGACGCCGTCGCCGCCCTGGTCACCGAGCGCACGCGCGCGATCCTCGTCAACACGCCGTCGAACCCGCTCGGCTCGGTGCTGCCCGCCGCGGACGTGGAGGCGCTGGTGCGCCTGGCCGAGGCGCACGACCTGTGGCTGCTGTCCGACGAGTGCTACGAGTCCCTCGTCTTCCCCGGCGCCGAGCACGTCAGCGCCCGCCGCTTCGACACCACCGAGCGGGTCGTGGGGCTGCACAGCTTCTCCAAGACCTACGCGATGACCGGCGTGCGGGTGGGGCACCTGGTCGCCCCGGTCGAGCTGGCGGCCCGGGCGTGCGCCGTGCAGGAGGCCGTCGTCTCCTGCGTCAACGAGCCCGCGCAGCTGGGCGCGCTCGCGGCGCTGACCGGCCCGCAGGACGCCGTCGCGGCCATGGCCGCCAGCTACGCCGCCCGCCGCGACGCCGCCACGGCGCTGCTGGACGCCGCCGGCGCCGCCTACCTGCGGCCGCAGGGCGCGTTCTACCTGTGGGTCGACGTCCGGCCGTGGGCCGGCACCGACGTCGCCGCCTGGACCGAGCGCATGGTCGTCGAGCGCGGCGTCGCCCTGGCCCCGGGCACGGCGTTCGGGCCGTCGGGGGAGGGCTGGGTGCGGGTCAGCCTTGCCAGCGCCACCGAGGACCTCGTCGAGGGGCTGGGCCGGGTGACCGCCGCCTCACCCGCCGCCTGAGGGCGCGGCTCAGGGCTCCGGCCGGCGCAGCTGCTCGAGCAGCGCCTCCAGGTAGCCGCTCCACTGGGCGCGGTGCCTGCTGAGCCCCGGACCGCCGGTGAGGTGCGGCGTGGTGCGGCTCCACACCTCCGCGTCCTCCAGGGCCTCCCGGTAGCGCGCTGCTGCCTCGGCGGCGCCCTCCGGGACGAGCAGCTGGAGGGTGACCCGCGCGTCGCCGCGAGCGGCTGCCCGCAGGGCCTGCTCGCGGACCTCGTGGCGGACGTCGTGGAACGCGCGGGCGGCGGCGTCCAGGCGCCGCGCCACGTCGAGGGTCACGCCCTGGTCCGCGGAGGCCCCGGGGTGCCCCGTCGGGTCGAGGAGCGCCAGCTGCACCTCGCGGACGAGGTCCTCCAGGTGCTCCTTCGCGGCGACCAGCTCCGGCACCGGGAGGTCCGGGATGGTCACCGGCACCAGCGCCGCCCCGCGCGTCCCCGAAGCCCCGGGGACGTCGTCGGGCTCGTCCCAGGCGGCCCACAGCTCCTGCGCCGTCGCCCCGGGCTCGACGTCGTCGGCCGCCGTGGCGCGGAGCTCCGCCCACACGGCCTTGCCGCCGTCCGGTGCCGCGACGACACCGGAGCGGGTGGCCAGGGCCCGGACCAGGCTCAGCCCTCGGCCGCTGGTCCCGACCGCAGCCGCGCCCAGGGTGCTCACGTGCAGCGCCGCCGGCGAGCGGTCGTGCACCAGGACGCGCACCCCCTCGTCGGTCGCGACGACCTCGACCGTGTAGTCCGTGCGCGCGTGGAAGACCGCGTTGGACGCCAGCTCGGAGACCACGAGCTCCGACACCTCCTCGAGGGCCTCCAGGTCCGCGTCCCGCAGGCGCTGGCGGACGAAGCGCCGCGCCTGCCCGACCGAGGCGGAGACCGCGGGGAGGTCGAGCGCCCCCAGCTGCCGCCCCGGTGCGGGGAGGGGCTGCGCCGCCTGGGTGCGCACCGCGATCAGCGCGATGTCGTCCTCGTTGCCCCTGCCCAGCGCGGCCATCACCTCGTCGGCGAGGACGTCCAGGTCACCGCCGGTGTGCTCGGCGACGGTGCTGGCCAGCGCTGCGAGGCCGTCGTCGAGGGAGGCGGAGCGCCGCTCCACGAGGCCGTCGGTGACCAGGACCACGCAGGTGCCCACGGGGAGGAGGACGACGGTGGGAGCGGCGGGCGGGGACTCGACGCCCAGCAGGGCGCCGGACTCCTCCAGGAAGGTGCCTTCGCCCTCGGTCACCTGCAGCGGGGGGATGTGCCCGGCGTTGACAACGCGCATGCTCCTGCGGTCGGGGGCGATGAAGAGCGCGCAGACGGTCGCCGTCTGCTCCGGGTGCTCTCGGAGCATCAGCTGGTTGAGCCGGTCGACCAGCCGGTCCGGCGCGTGCCCCTCGTGGGCGTACGCGCGCAGGGAGTGCCTCAGCTGGGCCATGATCGTGGCGGCCAGCAGCGAGTGGCCCTGCACGTCGCCGATGGCGATGACCGCTGTGCCGTCGCCGAGCTCGAAGGCGTCGAAGAAGTCCCCGCCGATCTCCGCCTGGTCGTCGGTCGCCTCGTACCGGGCCGCCACGGACAGACCGGGCAGCTCCGGCAGCACCACGGGCAGCAGGCTGCGCTGCAGCGTCAGGGCGATGCGGTGCTCCTCGGTGCGGACCCGCAGGTTCTCCAGCGCCACGGACAGCGACAGGGTGAGCTGCTGGGCGAGCAGGTCGTCGTCCGCCGACGCCGAGGCTCCCGCGGTCAGGGCGAGCGCCGCCACCGGCTGGTCCGAGCGGCCGCGCACGGGGACGAGCCGGTACCCCGACACCGGTGCAGCACCCGGGACCAGCAGGGCCCAGCGCGGGTCCTGCTCGGGAGGCAGGCGAGGCCCTGCGCGCAGGTCCCGCAGGAGGGCACCGACCAGCGCGGCGCTGGTGCGCCGGACGGAGACGTCCACGCCGGGGCCGGTCGCGGCGAAGACCCAGCCGTCGTCGGCATCGGTGGTGAGGACCGCCGAGGGCGCGCCGAAGATGCTCGTGGCGCCCTCGGCCGCTGCGGTGAGCAGCTGCGGCAGGGCGGTGGCCGCGTTGAGGCGCAGCGTCGTGGCCACGAGCTCGCGCAGGCGGGTGGCCAGCACCTCGGCGGCCCGCCGGGCGTCGTACAGGCGCAGCAGCGCAGCGACCGTGGAGACCAGCTCGCGCGGCTCGATGGGGTCGACCAGGTAGGCGTCCGCCCCCTCGTCGAGGCCGGCGCTGCGGTCCTCCACCTCGGTCGCCACCGCGCTGATGTGCAGCACCGGGACGGCGGCCGTGGCGGCCCCCGCCTTCAGCCGGCGCCGCACCTCGGGGCCTGGCACGTCGGGCAGGTGGATGTCGAGGACGACCAGGTCCACGCCGCCGAGGCCGGCGCGGTCCAGCGCCTCCTGGCCCGTGGCGGCCTCCTCGACGCGGTGGCCGGCGCGCCGCAGCCAGCTGCCGATGATGTACCGCTTGCTGGCCGTGTCGTCGACCACGAGCAGGGTGTGGGGAGCGGAGTCCTCCGCGCGGGACGAGGTGCTCACGGGCGCTCCCCGGGGCTGAGCCCGCGCAGCGTGCGTCCCAGGACGTCGCGGTCGACCGCGGACTTGGACAGCGTCGCGCTGACGCGCGCCCGGGCCGGGTCCGCGCCCGAGAGGTCGGCGGAGGTGACGAGGACCACGGGCAGGAGCGCCAGCGCGCCCTCGGCTGCCATCGCGGTGAGCACGGCCGCGCCGTCCACCACGGGCATGCGCAGGTCCAGGAAGACCACGTCGGGTGGCTGCTCGCGCATGCGCGCCAGGCCCTCGGCCCCGTCGGATGCCTCGACCACTCGTCCGACGAGGCCGCGGAGCTCCCGGCGCAGCAGGGCCCGGAACACCGGGTCGTCGTCGACGACCAGCGCCACGGCCGGCACGGGCGCTCCGTCCGCTGCGGCCCCGCCTCCGGCCTCCTGCTCGGCCTCGTCGACGACCGGCAGGTCCACCGTGAAGGCGCTGCCCCTGCCCGGGTGGCTCTCCAGGCGCAGCTCGCCGCCCAGGAGCTCGGTGAGGCGCCGGGCGTAGGGGAGCCCGAGGCCCGTGCCGCGCAGGCGGGCCTGCAGGGGGCTGCGCACCTGGTAGAACTCCTCGAAGACGCGGACCTGGTCGGCCTCGGCGATGCCCAGGCCGGTGTCGCTGACCTCGATGAGCAGCCTCCGGCCCACCACGTCCGTCGTGACCCGCACGTGGCCGCGCTCGGTGAACTTGATGGCGTTCGTCAGCAGGTTGCGCAGCACGTGGCGGAGCAGCCCGGCGTCGGTGCGCACCCGCCGGGGGACGCCGGGCCCGGAGGCCTCGACCACCAGCGCCACGTCGGCGGGGACGAGCGGTGCGAGGGTGGCGGCCAGGCCCGCCAGGAGCTCGCCGAGGTCCACCTGCTCGAGCTCGAGGTCGATCCGCCCGGACTCGGCCTTGGCGAGGTCGAGCAGGTCGTTGACCAGGTGCAGCAGGTCGTCGGCGCTGCTGCGCACCAGCTCCACCTGGTGGCGCTGCTCCCCGCTCAGGGGGTCGGCGTCCGGGTCGAGCAGCAGGCGCGCCAGGCCGAGGACGCTGTTCACCGGGGTGCGCAGCTCGTGGCTCACGCTCGCGAGGAAGCGGGTCTTGGCCTCGTTCGCCTGCTGGAGCTGCTGCCCCCTGCGGTCGAGGTCGGCGTAGAGGGCGACCACGCCGCGGTTGGTCTCCTCCAGCTCCACGTTGAGCCGGGCGAGCTCGTCGCGCTTGCTCTGCAGGTCCTCCAGGGCGGTGATCAGCTCGGCGTTGCGCGTCCGCAGCTCGTCCAGGGGGTCGGCCGGCCTCACCGCCTCCAGTCGCGAGCGGAGCTCTCGGGGAGAGGCTCCTGCGGCCCGCGGCAGCACCTTGGTCAGGATGACCACCGGCCGCCCGGCCTCGTCGTCGTGCACGGCGACGGCGTCGAGGAGGCGGCGCGCCGCGGTGGTGCCCGTCCCCGGCAGGGCGCCGGCCCGGCGCGCCGTCAGCACGACGGTGAGGGAGGTGTCGGTGGCCCCGCCGAAGGCCACGCGACCACCGCCGGCCGCCAGCAGGTCGCGGGCGACCTCCGACACCGCCGCGGCGACGCGGACCTGGTCCTGGCCCTCCAGGCCCACGGCGTCGGCGACCTCCCGCGCGCGCTGGCGGGCCAGGGAGACGTCCGGCTCGGAGAGCAGCTCCATGGTCAGCAGCGGCCTCACTCCTCGACCCCGCGTCGCGGCGGCAGGGCGACGAGCACCGAGGCGTCGTCGCGGCGGCCGCCGGCGTCCCGCAGGACCGTCGCGGCCACGAGGAGGGGTCCGTGGACCAGCAGCCCGGGGTAGTCGCCGAGGTCCCAGCGCTCCCGCACGCCGTCGCTGTGCATCACCACCACCGCGTCGGGGGGGAGGAGGTGCTCGCTCTCCCGGAGGGACCTCGCGTTGTGCCCGGCGATGCCCGGGAGGGACACCAGGCCGGAGCGGCGGCCGTCGCTGACGACCGTCCCCGCGATGTTGCCCAGCCCCGCGTAGCGCAGCGTCCCCGCTGCGCGGTCGAGCGCGGCCACCGCCACCGCGGCCCCCCGCGTGTGCCCCAGCTCCCGGTGGACCTCGGCGAGGACGGCTCCCGGCGCGGTGGCGGAGCTGGCGCGGAAGACGCGGACCGCCTCGCTGGCCGCCCGCTCGGCCAGCGGTCCGTGCCCGAGGCCGTCGACCACCAGCAGGAGCGACGCGTCGCCCGCCCGGCGGACGGCCACGGCGTCCCCGCAGACCTCCTCGCCGGTGATCGGGCGGGTCAGGCCCGCCGCCTCCCCGGCCCCGCCGCGCGGCTGCTCCGGCGCTGGGCCGGCCCACAGCACCGCCGCCAGCACCGTCCCGCGCCCCGGCACCGAGTGCACGTCCCACCGCGAGGACAGCCGTGAGATGGCTCCCATCCCCAGGCCCAGGGTGCCCGTGCTCGAGACGCCGTCCACGGACGCCGTGGGCACGTCGCGCAGGCCGGGCCCGCCGTCCACCGCGAGGACCTCGATCCCCGCTGCCTCGCCCGCCCGCACGACGCGCAGCAGCAGCGAGGCCTGCTCGGCGTGCTTGACGAGGTTCGTGGCGATCTCGGTCACGACGATGGCGAGCTCCGCGGCGCGGACCTCCGGGAAGGCCAGGTCGGCGGCCAGCTCGGCGGCGGTCCTGCGGGCAGCGCCGGCAGCGCTCGGGTCCTCCACGCGGATCCACGCCGCGTCCTCGGTCCGCTGCCCGTCGTCCAGCGCACCGGCCACCTCAGCGCCCCCACTTCGTCATCGACACGCGGGTGCCCTCGTGGACCCGGGTCTCCAGCGCGAACTCGTCGACGAGCCTGCGGGTGCCCGAGAGCCCCAGCCCCAGGCCGCCACCGGTGGTGTAGCCGTCGGTGAGGGCGAGGTCGACGTCCGGGATGCCCGGACCCTCGTCGACGAACACGGCCCTCACCCCCCGCCGGAGCCCGTCGTCGAGCAGCTCCAGGACGGCTCGGCCGCCCCCGCCGTGGATCAGGGTGTTGCGCGCCAGCTCGCTCGCCGCCGTCACCACCTTGGTCTGGTCGACCAGGCTCAGCCTGGCCTCCAGGGCCAGCGCGCGCACCGCCTGGCGGACCTTCACGACGTCGGCGTCGCTGACGACGGGCATCTCCTGCGTCGACACCGCTGCGGTCACAGCGGCTGGGCGGCGAGGTCGGGCGACCCCGGCGGCCGGTCCTCCTCGACGGGATCGGCGGTGGAGCCGGCGTCCTCGCCCGCCCTCATCGCCGCCAGCGCGGTCATCCCCCGGTCGATGTCCAGCGCCGTGCGCACCCCGGGCAGGTCGAGCCCCAGCTCGACCAGCGTGATGGCGACGGCCGGCCGCATCCCGACGACGACCGTGTGGGCGTCCAGGACGCGGGACACCGCCGCGATCGTCGACAGCATCCGGCCGATGAAGCTGTCGACGATCTCCAGCGCGGAGATGTCGATGAGGACGCCGCGGGCGC